>Ga0209088_10000022_pt1 | contig 132986 bp, 123 predicted proteins | sample S_140625_EF_Meta_FD_187324 | JGI IMG/M metagenome (GOLD analysis project Ga0209088, IMG submission 187324) | Freshwater microbial communities from Lake Simoncouche, Canada to study carbon cycling - S_140625_EF_MetaG (SPAdes) (version 2) | ecosystem: Environmental > Aquatic > Freshwater > Lake... | reverse complement strand
ACCGGTGCGGGGGGGATTCGAACCCCCGGTACGGTTTTACCCGTACAACGGTTTAGCAAACCGCCGCATTCGACCGCTCTGCCACCGCACCAGGAATAAGAACCATAAGATAATTTGGGCGCGGGAGCCAACCCGCTTTTTATTACCCGCCGACGAATATTAATAGGCAGCAGCCGAGGGGCTGGCCCGCTCAACACCCGTGGGCAGTGCAGGGGCAGGGGCGGTAGTTTTCTTGGAGGCTGTTGGCAATGGGTCACCACCATGGGTAACCGGTTGGTCTAGGCGGAGGAGCTTAATTACATCCTCAAAAGGATTTTGATTCGACCCTTTTTTGGCGCGGACTCCCACTCCAGCCTGAGTCACAGAATAGGCATGGGCTGGCCCATCAGTTTTAAGATTTGTTACGGTGGGCATCGGGTTCAGATGGTTGGGTTGATCGGGTGTCTCAAGGTTTGCGGCTCTACTCTGCGTTGCATAAATTTCATATTCACTTTCTGACATGGAGGAGAGATTTAGTTCTTTTGCGACCTTTCCTCGGGCGAGCAGGTCGATGCGTCCCTTGGTGTCCTCACCCGTACGCCTAGCAGTAAGCTGGTCGGTTAACTCACGGGGCGTCGGAAGGGGTTCAGGCTCCTGCTTCAATGGGATACTTTCCATGGATGGAAACAGATCGGCCGCTTGCCTAGAAATATCCGACTTACCGCCTTTTGGCCCAGCCAGGAGGTTTAATTGAAGATCTCGCCCTTCAGCAGCGTAGGTGGGCTTGCGCTTCGCCTCTATGGGGTTTCTACGATAAGAATCAAAATCGAAAGGCTGGGATGAGGTTTCCATTGAGGGAGCTGCATGGGCCTGCACCAAGGGAAGAGTGCTTATAACCAGCATGCAAAAAAATCGGCGCATTTCACTGTTATGGGACAGGCGCTTGAATTGGCCAACGAAACTCTGGCGCAGCTTGAGACTAAGATGTGGATAAGAAAAAGGAACTTGTGGGAAGAGTAAATAGTTTCAATGATGAGCAGATGTATTCGATCATTGGTGGAGATGCTAAAACCTACGGTCCTGTTTCTGCAGATGAGGTGCGTCGCTGGATTCGGGAGGGCCGAGCCGACGAGGGGACAAAGATCAAGCCAGAGGGGAAAGGCGATTGGATAGAGCTGGGGACGCTTCCTGAGTTTTTCCCAGTCCCATCGACTATTCCTCCTAAGATTTCACAACGTCATGCGGCGGTCATTCAGTCAGGATTTGGAGAGATTCATGTAGGGGATTGCCTCCGATATTCCTGGCATGTTTACCGCCAGGATCCTTGGAAAATTACAGGGGTTATTGGAATTGTTTTTTTTGGACAATTTCTACTGAACAGCATTCCGTTAGTGGGTGCATTATTGGCTTTTTTATTAAACGGACCCATTCTCGGGGGGGTTTACTACTTTTGTCTCCAGAATCTCAAGGGTCATCCTGGGGGAGTCCGCGACGTTACCGAAACAGTGAAGGACCGTTTTCTGCCATGTTTCCTTGCGACAACAGTTTCGAGCCTGCTTGCTTTTGGCCCCTTTCTTTTGGCCTTGATTCCGGCTGCCGCACTTTTTTTTGCCTCGGGAGTGGAGATTGAGAAATTGGCTGAACATTCAGCCCTTCTCTTAGCCATGGGGTTACCCCTGTTGGCAGGAATATTGGGAATGATGTACCTCCTGATTTGCTGGTCATTGGCCGTCCCTCTGGCTGCATGCAGTACCTCCGATTTTTGGACCTCATTGACTTTAAGTTGGCGTGGGGTTCGCAATAACTTTTGGCCTTATCTCGGGTTGCTCCTGATTTTGGGAGCTATCAATCTTTTGGGCATCCTCTGCTTCGTCGTCGGACTTTTCATTACCATTCCTGTGACTTTTCTTGCCACCATGATTGCATATGAGCAAATCTTCCGAACCACCGATTCTCGCTAAATCAGAGGCAGCCCGGAATTGCCTCGGGCTGAATGCAACCGTCTTGCCGGGGCTAGGAACCTTTCGCATGGGAAATCATTTTCGAGGCCTTTGTGAAATGGCGGTCGCCCTTGGCGGAACAGTTTATTTTTGTATCACCCTACTCCAAGCAGTTGGATCTCGGGATGAAGATATCAAACTGTTGCAAGCCTTCCGTCCTTATTTTAGCCACCTTGTTCTTGGGGTGGCACTGATTTTGGGAAGTTGGGTTTCCGGTTTCATGTTTGGAAAGCGGTTACTACAAAAATGAATTCCGAACTGATCCGACACGGAATGGCAGCGATGCTTGGAGGGGGAGTTGCTTCTTTACTGCGCTTTTCTGTGGGTGCGTGGGTGATTCATATGTGTCCTAATGAAAAAATACCTTGGGCCACTTTGGCGGTAAATTGGTTAGGATGTCTGTTGGTAGGTCTTATCTATGGATGGGTTTCGGATCGATGGTTCATGGGTCTTCATATGAAACATCTGCTTGTCACAGGTTTTTTGGGTGGATTCACCACCTTTTCGGCTTTTAGTGTAGAGACGATCCTTCTTTTTCGAAGAGGTGAGACCCTTTTGGCCTGGGGCTATGTTTTAGCCAGTGTGGCGGGTGGGTTAGTTCTTGCCTGGGTCGGTGAGAGAATCTCCGCCGCCCTCCAGAGCTGAGAGTCTCTTCCTGAGCCATAAATCGTGGCCCCGTAGGATAGCATCCGACCCAAACTGCCTCCTCACCAGATCGGTGGCTTCCGCTAGGTGGAGACGTTCGGTGATGCTTTTCTGAGGAAGTCCCGTCAAAGGCAGCTCTGGATATGGAAGATATTTGTGAAGATTAGAGAGACGGACTCCGACCAGACGAAGAGGCTTGGGGCTGCACCAGGAGCGTCGGAGCAGCGGTTGCAACAAGGGATAGAAGTCGTTTTCGAATGGTGAAGGCTCGTTTACGGAGTCGGACCTCACCACATCCTCCATGTCTCGATAACGAATTCGTAATGATAATGTTCTAGCGGCAAAACCCTCCCTCCTTACTTTTCTGCAGAGGCGGTCAACCATGGCTCGCAATGTGGCCAAACAAAAAAGCTCATCAGTTTGGTCGATATCGAACGTTTCCTGCTCTCCAAATGACTTTGGGTCGGCTGAAGCAGTGGTGACTGGTCGGAAGTCGATCCCTTGAGAGAAAAGATGTAATTCTTGTGCCGAAGAACCGGCTAACCTCTCTAGTTCCTGAATGGATAGAGAGGCGACCTGATGAATCGCTGTTATGCCTGCCTCAATATAGCGGGGCTCTGTTTTTGTTCCGATTCCTGGTAGCCATCGAACGGGAAGGGTGGCTAGAAATTCGCGCTCTTGTCCGGAAGGGACTTCGATAAAGTTGTCAGGCTTCTTCAGCTTTGAGGCGACGGCGGAGCAGAACTTGTTCGAAGCGAGGCCTTGGGAAATTGTTATCTTTAGATCCTTTTTGATTTGCAGGGAAAGCCGTAGGGCAGATTCACGGGGGTGCCCAGAGCGATCGGCTGTAAGATCTAAATAGCCTTCATCGATAGAGCAAACTTCCACTTCAGGCGTTAAGTCATATGCGTACGCGAACATGAGTTGGGAAAACCGTTCATATTTCTCAAAGTCCGCTGGAACAAGAATTAGATCGGGGCAAAGTCGAAGAGCTTGAGAGGTGGGCATTGGCGTTTTAACTCCTCTTGCCCGCGCTTCATAACTGGCCGAGGCCACAATTCCTCTTGTCGACCCGCCTACTGCAATCGCTTTGCGACGCAGGCGAGAGTCGGCCGCTTGTTCGACCGATGCATAAAATGCATCTGCATCTAGATGTAAAATCGAGCGTGTGCTCATCCCATTGTTCGGATAAGGCAAACCACAACCCCTTGTAAAACCGCATCGGTGTGATCGATTGCTGGCGCAGGAGATGGCGGAAGGAATCGAGGGGTGGGGGAGTGGCGATATCGGGTCAAAATGCCCTGTCCGTGGTGGAGTATCAGCGCGAGGTCTTGGTCTTTTAAAGGGCGGAACTCTAGAAGAAGCCGGTCTTTCTTTAGAAGCCCGAGCTCCTTCCATTGGTCTGAATCAACTTGATGCACAAAGCTCCTTCCCGGCTGGAAGGGTATTTCCTCAATAATTTGAGCAAGAGGGTGAGAAAGAGACTCCGACATTCACCCATCCTTTGAATTGCGGATGGGAAAGGTCAATGATCAATCGTAAAAAAACTATCTTCTACCGCGTGAAGAATCAGAGGAATCGCCAGAGCGTTGGTGAGGAGGGAACCGCTCCTTGTTTTTCCAGCTTCGGCGGAGGCGCCAAGGCATGGTATCGCGACGAGGGCGGTACGGAGCGGGAGGTGGAGCCGAGGGGTCCCTTGGCCCGGCTGGCCGATGAGGGGCGGCGGTGTTCGCAGGCTCGGAAAATCCTTCAACCTTTCTGCGAAGGATCCCACGACCTAGAAAGCGTTCTAATGTCTTTAAATGGGCGAAGTCATCATGGGCTAGAAAACTGATCGCCTCTCCTACGGCATGTGCTCGGCCTGTACGACCGATCCGGTGGACATAATCCTCCGGATGACGAGGGAAGTCATAATTGATTACGTGGGAGATACCTTCCACATCAATTCCGCGCGCAGCGATGTCGGTCGCGACGAGGACACGGACACGGCCCGACTTAAAATCCTGGAGCGCACGGAGACGTTGATTTTGAGATCGGTTGGCGTGAAGAGTCGCGCAAGGGATTCGTAGGGATTCTAGACGACGGGCAATCCGGTCAGCCCCGTGTTTTGTTCTGGAAAAAACAAGAACAGTTTTTAGTGCCTCCTGCTTCAGGAGGTGAGTCAGTAGGGATGATTTTGCATGGTGGGAAACTTCGTAGAGATATTGAGCTACTGTTTCTGCAGGATTTGAGCGGCGACCGATTTCAATCAGTTTCGGGTTGTGCATGAACTCCCGGGTTAACCGCTCGATTTCCCGGGAAAGGGTGGCGGAAAAGAGCAACGTCTGCCGTTGGCGAGGGAGAAGTCGGACAATCTGGCGGATGGCGGGGACGAAACCCATGTCGAGCATTCGATCGGCTTCATCCAAAACGAGAAACTCAAGATTTCTGAGGCTTGGCTCGCGACCCCGAATCAGATCTAGAAGACGCCCGGGTGTTGCGACAATAATATCTGCGCCTTGTTGGAGGGCTCGGATCTGGGGGCGTTCACTTACTCCACCAAAGATTGTCGCGATGCGCAGCTGCAGATGGCGGGCGTAGGTAAGGATGTTTTCCTCGACCTGAACCACTAGCTCGCGTGTAGGAACCATGATTAGGCCACGGATACCGCGGTGTTGAAGAGGATTTGTGGCCATCAAAGAAAGCAAGGGGAGAACGAAGGCTGCCGTCTTGCCTGTGCCTGTTTGCGCGATGCCCATCAAGTCATTCCGTTGCAGGATAACGGGGATTGCGGCGGTTTGAATCGGGGTTGGTTCAGTGTACCCAGCATCCCGAACTGCATGTTGGATCGGTTCTGCTAAACCGAGCTGTTGAAAAGGCATATTTCACACTGCCCGAATGAATTCCCAAAAGCACGAGTGGAATTCATTGATTCTTGTGCCGCACTATTCCTGGCCGCTGATCAAAGAGGGTTAGCGATCTTCGCGGTGACGTTTTTTCGCGTTTGAATCATAGTGCGGATTCGGACCGGAGGGTATGGCCGCCGCTGTTTCCTTTTGCCAGTCATGCAAGGTTTTAAGGAGAAGAGTAGTTTTTTCCGTTTTCGTGCCTGCCAAGTCATTGCTTTCAGAGGGATCTGAGGAGAGATCATATAGCTCGGGTTTTCCTGTTTCAAAAAACTCGATCAACTTCCAGTTTCCCTGTCGTATGGCACTACTTGGCTTGGCATTGCCTGTGTAACAAGGGAAGTGCCAGAAGAGGTTGGCGCGGTCTAAGCCCTTACCGTCGCGAATTGGGAGAAGGCTTCGACCGTCCACCACTTGGTTTGTTGGTGAAGGAACTGCCGCGAGCTCAAGAAGGGTAGGGAGAAAGTCGATGGTAGAGACGGGCACATCGCTAAAAGATCCTTCTTTTACCCTTGGGCCGCTCCAAAATGCGGGAACACGGATGCCACCTTCATAAAGTGATCCCTTTCCGTCCCGAAGCGGGGTATTGAACTGGCGGGTTCCACCGTTATCCGACGTGAAGAAGATATGGGTATTCTTGGCTATTCCGAGTTTCTCCAGTTCCGCATAAAGTTTTCCGATGTTTTGATCCAAACATTCGATCGTGGCGGAGTACTCGGCCGCGATCCGATCCCTCTTGTCAGCGTATTTTGCGAGAAGTTCTAGCTTTGGCTCGAAGGGGGCATGAACTGCGTGGGGTGCGAAGTAGAGGAAAAAAGGGCCATCCTTATGGTCTATCATCCACTTGATGGCGGCATCGGTCATGATGTCGGTTAGTTCAGATCCATCTTTTCTAAGGTAAGCGTCCTTTTCAAATCCTAGGGCCTTGGGTTCCGTGAAATATTGAAAGCCCCGTCCCAGAGGGCTGGCGGGCCCGGCCTTACCGCGGCCCAGATTCCACATTCCGACCATGCCGGTGGAGTAGCCGTTGGATTTGAGGATATCGGCCAGAGTTAGAGTGTTGGACGGAAGTTCCGACTTACTTTCAGCTGCTATGATTTTGTGTTGGGGGGATCCTCGGGTATGGCGGTCATCGATCACGGTGTAGATGCCGTGGCGGGGAGTGTATTGACCCGTCATCAGGCAGGCCCGTGTGGGGGCACAATTTGGGGCGCTGGCATACGCCTGCTTGAAAATCAGACCTTTTTTGGCCAGAGCATCGATATTTGGGCTCGGTGCCAGATTGCTTCCGGCAAATCCGACATCTTTCCATCCCAAGTCATCGATTAGGATAAAAATGAAATTGGGTCGATCCGAAGCCTGGAGGGTAAATGGAATGATAAGGAAACAGAGAAGATTCCTTAACATCATAATAGGCGTCCCAAAACTGGGAAAGTTGATTGAATCCTGGTTATGCTTTGGGCCCGAGCATGTCTTCCGGTCGAACAAGTTTATCGAATTCATCAGCCTTGAGATATCCGAGGGAGAGGCAGGCTTCTTTCAGAGTTGAATTGTCATGTTGCGCCTTTTTGGCCACTTCGGCTGCTTTGTCGTAGCCGATCTTGGGAGATAAGGCCGTGACCAACATAAGAGAACGATTGGTGTAATCCTTAAGTTTTGCGGCGTCAGCCTGAATTCCATCGACACAGAACTCGCGGAAGCAGCGGCAGGCATCGGCTAACAGCTGAACCGAATGCAGAAAATTATGAATAATGACCGGTTTGAATACGTTGAGCTCAAAGTTGCCTTGGGACCCAGCGAATCCGATCGCGGAATCGTTTCCATGTACTTGCGCGCAAACCATCGTCATCGCTTCCGATTGGGTTGGGTTCACTTTGCCGGGCATAATGGAGGAGCCTGGCTCATTTTCTGGTAGTTGTAGTTCGGCGAGGCCGGCCCGAGGGCCCGATCCGAGCCAGCGGATATCATTAGCGATTTTCATCAGGGCGACCGAAAGAGAGCGAAGGGCTCCGCTTGCCGCCACTAGGGGATCGTGTGTGGCTAGGGCGTAAAACTTGTTTTTGGCTGAAACAAAAGGGAATCCCGTGGACTTGGCCAAGTGAGCAGCAGCTTTTCCGGGGAATTGGGCATGGGTATTGAGACCGGTTCCCACGGCGGTTCCGCCGAGCGCCAATTCATAAAGCTCGGGAAGGGACGCTTCAATCCGAGTCATTGCGGCATCTAGCTGGGCGACATAACCGGAAAACTCCTGCCCCAAGGTCATGGGGACTGCATCCATCAAGTGGGTTCGGCCGATTTTGATCAGATCTTTGAACTCCTTGGATTTTTTGTCGATGGCATCGCGGAGTTGTCGGATAGAGGGAAGAAGGGTCTTTTTCAGTTCCGATACAGCAGCCAGGTGCATGGCGGTGGGGAATGTATCATTGGAGGATTGCGACATGTTCACGTCATCATTCGGATGGACCGGCTTTTTTGAGCCGAGGATTCCTCCGGCCATTTCAATCCCCCGGTTGGAGATCACCTCGTTCACGTTCATGTTTGTCTGGGTGCCGCTACCAGTTTGCCAAATGCGAAGCGGGAAGTGGTCGTCCAGTTTGCCTTCGGCGACTTCGGTGGCTGCTTTGACGATGAGTTCGGCCTTTTCTTTTGTGAGGAAGCCGAGCTCTTGATTGGCCATTGCACAGGCCCGCTTCAAATGGCCGAACGCGTGGATGAGCGGTGCGGGCATTGTGTCATGGGCGATATCGAAGTGGTGAAGGGAGCGTTCGGTCTGAGCTCCGTAGTACCGATCGGAAGGAACTTCAACAGTGCCCATTGAGTCAGATTCTTTGCGTTTAGTTTTTGGGTTAGATCCTGCAGGGGTCATGTAAACTCACTTATGGACGAAATGCGGAGGGTGTAGCAAGAGGGATATTTTCTATATGTAGATACATAACAAAGTATTCACACTAGATATTGGATTTACTTGCCTGCAAAGAGGCTGGGACTAGGCATAGAAGGGAATGAAGTTGAAACGTCTTGAGATGGAAGGATTCAAATCCTTTTGTGACCGAACGGTTTTAGACTTTCATAAGGGAATTACTGCGATCGTCGGCCCAAACGGTACTGGGAAGAGCAATATTCTCGATTCGATTCGGTGGGTATTGGGAGAGCAGTCGGCCAAAGCCTTGCGCGGACAGGAGATGGCTGACTGTATTTTCCACGGAGCAGCGGGTCGTAAGGCAAGTGGCATGGCGGAAGTGACCCTGACTTTCAGTGATTGTGAAACTGTTTTAGGGACCGATTACCACGAGGTTCAGATTACTCGCAGGGTATTTCGCGACGGGGTTGGAGAGTACGCGCTCAACGGGGTGGACTGCCGATTGAAGGACATTCAGAGGTTGTTTTTGGATACAGGAATTGGTCGGGCAGCTTACTCGATCATGGAACAGGGGAAGATCGACCAGATCCTGTCATCGAAACCGGAGGATCGCCGGGCAATCTTTGAGGAAGCGGCGGGGGTGATGCGTTTCAAGGTTCAGAAAAGAGAGGCAGAAAGAAAGCTTGAGGGAACAGAGGCGAATCTTCTGCGCCTCGCAGATATTTTAAGGGAGGTGCGAAGGCAGATTGGCTCTCTTCAGCGCCAGGCAGGCAAAGCGAGGAGGCATCGTGAAATCTTCGATAAGCTGAAGCGGTTTGATCTCGCACTTTCTGCAAGGCAGCGGGATCAGCTGTTGCTTCAGATCGATGAGCTTTCCAACGCACAGGCGGGAGCCAAAGGTGAATTGGAGAGATCTCAACTTGCAGAGGCATCATCCGAGCAAGCTGTTCGAAATCAGCGAACCCGCTTAGAAGAAGCAGATAGGGCGTGGCGGGACGCAGAGCGAGATGTGGTTGCTGCACAGGCTGAGGAGGTGCGATGCGGAGAGCGTGCGAGCATGCAGTCTCAAAGGGCGGAGGAGTTGGGGGCGGCGATTGAGAGAGCTCGGGGCGAAATTGCGTTAGCGGAAAGACAGGCCTCATCCCAAGAGGATCTGATTCGTTCTTTAACCGCCGAAATGGAGAAGGTTTCGGCCGACTTTCAGCAGGCTGAGCAGATCTGTCTTCAAGCCCAAGAGCAGGTGGTAGGTGCCCGAAAAAAAAGAGAAGATGCCAGCGTCAGAATGGAGTTAATTAGGGCGAAGCGGGAGACAGCAAGACGGGAGGGTGAAGGGGCAAGGGCAAGGGCACATGCAGAGGAGCTCACGACGCAACAACGCACCGAGGCCTTAGACCGTATTCGGAGTGAAACGGTGAATCAAGAGCAGGAGGAGGCCAAAGAAAAAAGCGAATTGCAGGAATTATTTCGACGTTTGACCGAGGCAGAGGCTCTTTTCCCGGAAGCCCGCGAACGACTCAAGCGTGCGGAAGAGGAGTTAAGGAGGGCGGAGTCCGATCTGGTCGATAACGAAAGAAAATTATCGGAAGTGGAGGCGGAAAAGACCGTGGCACTTTCTCGGGAGATGGCCGTCCGTGAGCGTTCTGTAGGTGAGGCAGAGTTGTGTCTGAAGATGGGTTTGGAAAAGGGACAGAGCGGGGCTGAGGCACTTTGGCCTGCACTGAGGATTCGCCCAGGGTATGAAGCGGCAATTTCATTGGCGCTAGGACCCGTTCTTGATGGGGTTTTAGTCGATGATATTGAGAGGATGGCTGAAGCGCTGGAGGTTGGAGAGGGCTCTTCCTCGGCGGTTTTACTTTCTCGCCAGAGCACTGAATTTCAGAGGTCTGATTGGCCAGAAGGGGCATGGAACTTTGTTGAGGGGGGAGCGGGCTGGGAGACAGTGCTCCCGCGACTTTTGGCGGGCGTTTGTATCGTGGATCAGTGGGAGGAGGCTCAGGCGCTTAAGATCCAAAGGCCTGAAGCTACGATCATTTGCCGAGATGGAAGAGTGCTCAGCCCTCGCGGGTGGCAGCGTCGCGGTAAATTTAGGGCTGCACGACCAGGGCGACTAGAATGTGAAGCCGCACGGGATCTGGTGGCTCGGCTTGAACAAGCTCATGCTGGGATCTCGATACAAGTAAATCATGTTCGGGATAAAATCGGGAAAGGGCGCGTTGAGATGGAGTCTGCAAGAGATCACGAGAATCAGGTTCGCCAATCCTTGGATGAAGCGCGGCGAGATCATGACCGAAAAGGAGCTTTTGTGCGTGGACTAACTTCGGAAATAACCCGAAGAAAAGAAGAGATGGGTCGCCTCCATCAGGAAATTGAGGTTCATCAGCGAATCGCCTCTGAGAAAACTGCTGAAGCGGAACGCCATGCTGCGGTTGAACTTTCCTTAGAGCAGGAGGCCAAAGATTCTGAAACAGTCCGAGCCGAAGCGGAGGTAGAGGAGGCGCGGTGCAACGACCAGTTAACCGAGCGGCGTGTTGAAAGGTCGGCTCAGCAGCAGCGCAGGGACTCTTGCAATTCGCAACTTCACCCCGCTGAAGCGAGGCGCAAAGAGTTGTTCGAACTTGTCACCAAACGCAGGGAAGAAATTGGGGCTGATAGCGCTCGGATGGAGAACGCACGGGCAGAATCCCAAGCCTCAATCGAAGCCCAGAAAATAGCTCATGATCGCGCCAAGGCGATTGAGGCTTCTACGTCAGGGTTAAAGCAGGCACGTGAAGCCGAGGTTGCACTGGTAGCAGAAAAAGAGGGCGAAGTGGTCAAGTGGAGGCAAGTCGGGGAGAAAGCGAAAGATCGGCTGGCAGAGTTTGCGGTCAAAAGCTCCCAACTCGATTTTCAGCGCCAGTCACTGGCAGACCGGTTGCAAAGAGAATATTCCACGCCCCTCATGGAGGCAAAGCTTGAAGGGGACAGTATTCCCAAAACTGAAGAGGAGTGGGGTGCGATGGAGGGTGAGGCCAAAGCTTTGCGCGAAAAGATGGATGAAATGGGACCTGTGAATACGGAAGCTATTTCGGAATACGAGGAGCTTGAAAACCGCTTAAAGTTTCTTGAAACGGAGGAGAAGGATTTAACCACAGCAAAAGCACAACTTGAGGAGGCCATTCGCAAAATCAATCAAACGACACGGCTCCTTTTCGAGGAGACCTTTGACAAGGTGCGAGTCAGCTTTGGAACGCTTTTTGGAGAGTTGTTCGGGGGAGGCCGGGCAACAGTGAAGATGACAGAGGGTGAGGATGCGTTGGAGGGTGGAATTGATATTGAAGCCCAACCACCCGGGAAGCAGCCGAAGAATATTTCACAACTTTCTGGAGGAGAAAAGGCCATGACTGCGCTAGCCCTGCTTTTGGCAATCTACTCGGTCAAGCCCAGTCCCTTTTGTGTTCTTGATGAAATGGATGCGCCGCTTGATGAGTCGAATACCGTTCGTTTTGTCCAAATTATTGAGAGGTTTGTGGAGAAGTCTCAGTTCTTGGTGATCACACACAACAAACGAACCATGTCGTCGGCGGATCTTCTCTATGGGGTGACGGCCACTGAGCCTGGTGTGTCGCGTATGATGTCAGTCAAGTTAACGCGTGATGAGGAAACCCCTTTATTTGCTCAGGCGGAAGCCTAAGTGAGCCCTTGTCTGGAGTCGCTCCGTGCGACGGCTGAGCGGGTTGCCCGTAATGCTGGGGCTGTCTTAAAGAGCTCGAAATCCGAAGTGCTCCATGTTGATTCTGCTGAGCAACATGACATCAAGCTCGAACTTGATCGTAGAATTCAGGATCAGATTCGAAAAGAGATTCATCAAGTTTATCCCAAAGACGGTTTTCTGGGGGAGGAAGGGGGTGAGTCTGCATCCCCGGGTCAGTATGAGTGGGTTGTGGATCCCGTTGACGGCACGGTGAATCTTTTTTATGGGATTCCCCACTATGCAGTTTCTGTCGCATGTCGGCTGGATGGACAATCTTTGGCGGGCGCCATTTATGATCCGAATCGGGATGAACTCTTTTCCGTTCATCGAGGCGGTGGAGCTACTTGTAACAATAAAAAGATTCGGGTCTCGGAAAGGGCGAAACTGGACGAGGCAATTCTTGCCCTGGGTTTCTCAAAAGGCAAAAAGACGATCGATAAGTGCCTTGAGCTTTATCAGTTCTACGGGGGTCGTGTCCGAAAACTGAGGGCAATGGGTTCTGCTGCGTTGGACTTAGCCTACGTAGCCTCAGGCAGGCTAGACGCTTATATAGAGCAAGGGGTAAGCATTTGGGATGTAGCGGCTGGAGCTTTAATGGTGGAGGAAGCTGGGGGTGTCGTTCACATGCATCCTGGAGATCAAGCGGGTAAAATTCACCTCATAGCCAGCAGTGGTCGGGTTCAGTTGGATTCAGTTTAATTTCTGTTTTTCTAATTAGAGCATTTCAGCCCCTGTCATCCGACATTGATGCGGAGCAGGAACTTGGGCAGAAGTAGTATATGAACAAAGTCCGGGTTCGCTTCGCTCCTTCCCCAACAGGGCTTCTCCATATTGGGGGGGCTCGAACGGCTCTTTTTAACTGGCTGTATGCACGTCACTTAGGGGGGACATTTGTTCTTCGTGTTGAGGACACTGATCAATCTAGAAACACGCAGGAGGCGGTGGATGTCATTTTTCGGGGGATGCGTTGGTTAGGGTTGGACTGGGATGAGGGTCCGGATGGGAAAGGTGGTATCCAAGGGGATCGTGGGCCCTACTTTCAAAGCCAGCGTGGCGAGATTTACCAGAGTTACCTTAAGAAACTTGAGTCCACGGGTAGGACGTACGAGGACGGGGGAGCACTGAAATTTAAAATTCCCAAAACTCCGGGTGTTGTGAAAGATTTGGTCTGTGGGGAGGTGACATTCGACCGAACTATGGAGCCTGATCTTGTGATCCGCAGGAAAGATGGCAGTCCAGTCTTTCACTTTGTGAATGTGGTCGATGACATTGAGATGGGAATTACCCATGTCATCAGGGGTGAGGATCATCTCAGTAACACTCACAAGCATATTGCACTGTATGAAGCTTTGGGGGCGACTCCGCCTCAATTTGCTCATATTCCTCTCATTTTAAATCAGAGCGGCTCTAAAATGAGTAAGAGAGATGATGGGGCCTCATTGAGTTCCTATGAGGAATCGGGTTATTTGCCCCAAGCAGTCCGAAACTATCTTTGTCTTCTGGGATGGTCTCCAGGTGCAAACGAAGAAATCTTATCGATCGACGAGATTATCCGGCGTTTTGATCTTAAGGATCTGAACCGAAGTAATGCTCGCTTCGATAATGCTAAGTTGTTCTGGATGAATGGAGAGTATTGGAGATCTATGTCGGACACTGACTTCGGTGTTTTTGCTGAATCCTATTTAGCGCAGCACCGACCTGCTGCTGCGGCACTTCCAGTATCCCTGCGAGACGGCCTTTTGAGAGTGATTAGAGAAAAGATTCGAACAGGCAAAGAGTTGGCAGAGTGGCTTGATCCATACCTCACCGAGGAGTTCGCCTACTCTCCAGAGGCTAGAAAAAAGCAGTTTTCCAATCCTGACGCTGGAAAGCTACTGAAAGCTCTCGAAACAGGATTCCAGGGCGCTGGGGGTGATTGGGGGGATCTGGTAGCCGAAGGGGTTTGCAAAAAAGTGGCGGAGGAAGCCTGTTTGCCGAAACCAGCTAAGGTAATTCATCTTTTGCGTGCCGCTGTATCAGGGCATACCGTCGGCCCGTCTCTTTTTTCGTTACTAACGGTATTAGGAAGAGAGAAAGTAGTTGCTCGGTTACGCCGTACTCGAACCCTTTTGGAAGGTGGAAAGCTAGGGGGGGCGGCGTGACTTTTGCCACTAGCCTTACCCTGCTACGAATTCTCCTTGTTCCACTCTTTGCAGGCGCGCTTTTGTATCATCGGGAATACCATGCGGAAGGATATACGGGAAACTCTTGGTATTATGCGGCTGTTGGGTTATTTGGTCTGGCAGCTTTTACGGATGGTGTGGATGGTTGGATTGCGCGCCATTTCAATCAGCGGAGCCATTTAGGGAGAATCCTTGATCCGATCGCCGACAAGCTTCTATTAGTAACAGCGATTGTGCTTCTGGGAACGATTGGGGTTGCAGGAAAAGGGAGGCTTCCACTTTGGTTTCCAGTTCTGGTTGTAAGTCGCGATCTTATTCTAGTTTCCGGCACTTTGTTGGTGGGGAACCTGTTGCACAGCTATCATTTCGTGAAACCGCACTGGAGTGGAAAGGTATGCACCTTTTTTCAAATTGCCGTCGTCTTGCTAGGTCTTTTGTTGCCTGGCAACACATCCACTTGGCCTGTCCTTTGGATGGCAGGTGCGATGACTTCCTTATCTTTGGTCATTTATCTAAAGCAAGGGTGGACCCTGCTCCATCGGTCGAGTTATGGCGAACCCTCCTAGTAGTCAAGGGGGTCGCCCCGTTGTGGCGATTGTCGGCCGACCGAATGTGGGCAAGAGTGCAATTTTTAATCGTATTTGTCGTCGAAGGATTGCTTTGGTTTTTGATCGCCCTGGAGTTACTCGGGATCGATTAGTAGCAGATGCTGATTGGGAGGGGCGCCCCTTTGTTTTAATCGATACGGGGGGTTTAGGTCACGAAGACGGAACAGGCCTACAAGAGGCGGTCGAGAGAGAAGCGGATTTAGCAATCGCCTCTGCGAATCGGGTTCTCCTTGTGGTGGACGGAAAGGAGGGGCTCCATGTCCTCGACACTGAGGTGGCGAAACGACTTCGTAGAGCTGGTCAGAAGGTGACTTTAGTCATCAACAAGATGGATCCTGGATATGGAGGTGGAAAGCAGAGCGAATTTCAGAAGCTAGGTTTTGGCAGGGGACGAGAAGTTTCTGCAGAGCATGGGCTGGGCTTTGGATCTTTGATGTCGGAAATCGGAGAGGGCTGGGCTGAGGCAGATCGGGAAAAAGATGAACGAACCCGAATTGCGATCGTCGGCCGACCGAATGCAGGAAAATCCTCCTTGGTGAACGCATGGGTAGGAACAGATCGGACTATGGTGGCTTCTTTTGCGGGGACCACCCGGGATGCCGTAGATGTCCCCGCCATGATCGAGGGTGAAGAGGTTCTATTTATTGATACAGCAGGGTTACGTCAAAAGCGCCGTGTTGAGGATCCACTCGAGAAAATTATGGGCGGCAGGACGGCCCACGCCATTGACCGATGCCACTTGGCAATCTTGGCGGTGGATTCGGTGCTGGGGGTTGGGTTAGTGGAAAAGAAGGTAGCGGGCTTAATTCAACGCGCGCAAAGACCCTGCATCGTCGCCATCACCAAATGGGATTTAACCTCACAAGGGGGCGAGAAGACCCAAGGGGCTACTTTTCGTAAAGAGTATGAAGCCGCATTACGGCAGGCCCTATTCTTTCTACCTGATGTTCCCATGGTTTTCGTGAGCTCACTGAAAAAGAGCGGTTTAAAAGAGTTGAGTGATGCAGTGACACTCATGCGAAAAGCTCGCTCGATCAAGATCGGAACAGGGGAGTTAAACCGCGTTCTATTGCGTGCAACCGAGTCTCGAAGCACCCCCGTCAAAGGCGGAAAGAAACTTCGGCTCTATTATGCCACTCAGGTTGAGGGGCCGTTGCCGACACTTATGGGGTTTGTGAATCATCCCGCAGTTATGTCTGAGGCTTATGAGCGCTTTTTAAGTAATCGGGTAAGAGAACACTTTCAACTTGGTGGTTGTCCGTTGCGCTGGAGATGGCGTGGTAGGGACAAAAAAAGCGGAAGTTAGGCTGAAAGTCTATTTAACAATATCTGTCGAAATTCGATCGATTCCGTCTCGAGCGATTTCACTATTTGGATAGTCCTGTAGGGCGCGGAGGTACCATGCAAGACTCGATCCTATCTGCCGCTTTCGCTCCATTTCTTGTGCAGTTCTAACCGACTTCACAAACTCTGCCGCTTGAGTGGTGTAATCTGCGCGAGCCTGATTCAGCTTAGGATCGTCGGGGTAGTCTGGGAAGCCCCGCTCAACACTTTCCCAGGCTCCAGCTGGATCCCCTCGCTTGGCGAGCTCTTGGGAACGCATGAGGGCAGCCTCGGCACTTTGAACCCGATCGAGGACACCTTTTAGCTTCTCTTGGCGATCGGGAAACATAGCGGTCGCGGCAATATAGCGAACCTTATCGTCGAAAATCTGGCGGTAGTTCTTTTGTGCAATGAGCCGGTCAAAATCGTTGAGAGCCTGCTGTTGAACATCGGTTTGGCTAAAGATCGCTCCGGAAACCTCCGCGAGGGCAGGGTTCCGTGGCCAAATTTCTGTGGCAGCTCGAAGTTCTGTTTCGAGCGTATTTTTGTCTCCAGACGCTGCTGCTCCTTTTGCTTTTGCGAGGTGCATCGCGCTTACCGTTTTTGCAGTTTCCACTACGGCCAAGGGTTTTGACGTATCGAAATCACGCGCTGTTTGGCTTAACTCATGAATAATATCTTGAGCTCGTGTCAAGTCATTGACTTCGAGGGCAGCAAGAAGTTCATTACTTTTCTTTGTAAATTCAAGTGCGCGGCGTTTTTCGTCCCGAGCGAGCTTTCGAACGGAGGGCATATATTCGCCCATCATGAATGTTTCGAAGAGACGCTCGGTTGCGCTCTTTAACTCATTTTTTTCTAAAAGAAATTTGTAGGCCTCAACGCCCTCGTCCACATCTCGAATTGCTTCGTTGGCAAGAGCATCAAGCTGGCCCAAAGAGTTGATCATTTTACCCAAGGCCTTGAGTCCACTGGCTCCCGCGCTGATCAAGCTTTCCACTCCAAGGTTTTCAACGCCAAACTGCATTCCTTCCGCACTGAAGGCCCCACCGGATGCGGATGTATCGGCTCCCGCACCGGAGGATCGCCTATTGTTGGAGTCTGTACCTGTACCAGCTCCAACGTAACCACCCGAGCCGCCTTTTCCTGAAACCTTGGGGTCCAGCTTGGCTTTCAGTTTGACCTGCCCGGCATCTTTATCCACTGGCAGAGAAGAGGCGATCTGATCCATCGCGCTAATTCGATTGTCTCCATCTCCAAAAAGAGCTCGGTAGAAGCGAGTACCGATCAGAACATGGCGGAAGCGACGTTGGGCAAAATATTGGATGATCATGGTCTGAAAATCGATTTTTGCTTGCACAATCGAAGCTTCTTTTTTGAGCTTATTATTTACCATGGAAGACCGGACATCAGAGAGTGCTTCTTTAATCGGTTCGACTCGTGCCTCGTCTTCGGGGGAGAGAATGGAACTGGTTGTTGTGGGGTTTGTTCCGATTTGGGTCATTGATTTGCTTCCCGGGCCTAGATTCATCCGGTAGTTCCACTCCAAGGCAGACTTCTCCCTTTGAAGGGTCCGGTTCGCCATATCGAGGCGTGCCACCTCATTTTTAGCTAACCAGACGCTGTACACCACATCCGCCATCGAGTTGCAAAGGTTGGCATCACTTCTGTATTCGGAGGCTTTTGGCAAAAGCTTCCAAGCTGCATCGATGTTTGCGCTGGTTACTTTTCCGGGACTCAGCAGGGTTAGAATCTCGTTGATCGTCTTTTCATACTCTTGATCGGAGGCAGATGTCTCCTCTGCCGCATTTAGATACTTTTCGAAGCGGGAGCGAAAAAGTCGATTATTGTTCATGTTCCAAAGTTTTCCGTCAAATGTGGAATTGTCAGACCCCGGATCCATCACAGGAACATCACGCCCAAGGAATCCCTGATTCATTTGGGGCGGACGGGCACCCCCAGTGGCGGCTTTAGAGTCGCCTTCTTGGGCCAGCAGAAAAGGGGAGACAACCAAGAGGGTAGTCAGTGTAAGGCTTGCATTTTTCAAGATCATGATTTCTGAATCTCTTCTGCAACTAAGATTCCGGCGTCGTCGACCCGGACCTTGGCGCGGTAGGTCTGATTTTTCTGAAGATTGATTTGTCTTAGCTTTGCGGGAATAAAGATGGGCATGGGCCACTTTTTCGAATCTGAAGTTACTCCGATGCTAAATAGGCGTCCTTTTTCAGGGTTTTGAGCCAGGGCATTGAGAATTACTCCTTCGATTTGATACACGTTGCCGCGGAGACTGTTCGCATTTTCAAAGTAGTCGGCAGGTTTCAATTGTTCAACAGTGCGATATGGATTTGAGCCTTTTTGAAGAAAATAGGCTCCAGCCGCCGCAAATCCGATGAACAGCAGTACAGATCCAAAAAGCAGGGAGCGGGGTGTTTTTTGGTGAGCCCTACGAGACATTCCTTATCTTATAATAAACAGGGCTTAGGAGCAATCTATCGCCACTGACTTCGGCGCATTCCAAAATAGGTTAAAACCAGCCCCATCAATAGATGAATGAGTAAAATCCATAAGGATACACCCGAGCTGGCCAGCGGTGTTTCCGTGATCGATTTTACAAGGTCATAAAAGCGAGTGTCTTTGAGTGTTTGTAAGTACCCCGACCATGCCCAGTACGCGCTAATCCAGGGCCGAGTTAAAGCCCCTAAAAAGTCTGGGAGGGCTATAATAGCTCCTGAAAGCGGCAGCTGAAATCCGACAAGATAAAGACTTCCGAGGGAGGCTTGTTCGGATGACGAGGTCCAACTGGAAATTGCTAAGCAAAGTGCGGTAATTGAGCCTGTCACTAGAAGAAAGGGAATAAATTGTGCTTCGAGGTCTCCAGGAAACTGGCAGACTGCGCGAACAAAGAGGGTCATCCATCCAGCTTGGGCAAAAACAAGTAGCGATAAAAAGATCCCCATTCCTAAAAGCGCAGCACCAGGGCGAAGGCCCGCTAGCTTCTCCTTTTCAAGGATGGGTCGGTCCCCGATCACTTCGCGAGCCGAGTTATTTGACCCCATCAAAGCAAGAAGGATCACTTGAAACATAGTTAGCCCACTGACCAAAGTTCCGACTCGGCTTGATTGGATGGTAAAGGCAAGGGAGTCACGCAATTGCTCAACCACCCCCGTGTCAGAGGACATAGTCATGTTTCGAACTTCCGGTAGTCCTCGATAGGCAAAAAGAGTTACGACGGCAGGAAAAACAAGAAGAAGAGAAAGCTGCAGAAAAACCTGGGCGGGATCACGCAGGAAAATCTTGATGCGGCGACTTAGCCATGTCGTCGATTGAGAAAGAAGGGAAGGAAGCTGAAGAGATTGCTCCTTCTCCTTTGAAATCAAAATCGATTCCATCTCTCCAAGAATATTTTCTGGAGTGATTCCTTCTGGTTTGGGAAGAGCGATCCACTGATCTGCCCACTCCTTACCACTTTGCGCCGCAAGCGTTGGGTAGATCGCCTCAGGACTCTTGACTCGAAAATAATTGGTCAAATCTCTGGGGTCAGCAGAGTAGGCCAGGTGGCCATCGGTAAGGACAGTGATCGAGTCATATGCCTCCATGTACCTGAGGCTATGGGTGACCAACAGGACGAGTCGTCCTTGCTCCTGCGCAAGGGATGCAAGGAGTTCAGTAATTTCCTCTTCAGATTTTGGATCTAGCCCGCTGGTAACTTCGTCGGCGAGCAGAAGACTGGGTCTTGTGGTGAGCTCCATCGCCAAAGAGAGACGTCGAAGCTGACCACCAGACAGAACTCCAGCTCTACGATCCTGAAGGTCTTGCAAACCAGTTTCCTCCATAACCTGGTCGACACGCGTTTCGATTTCTTGACCTGTGCCTTTTTGGCGAAGTCGAGCTCCGTAGAGAAGATTCTCTTGAACCGAGAGTCGCGGCTGAGTGCAGCTGAATTGAGGAACATACCCGAGTTGATGGGCAGGCAGATCCTCGTTCTCCAAGTTCTTTCCCTGCCAAAAGATTGAGCCGGATGTGTGAGGGAGGATTCCTGCGATGACTTTAAGCAAAGTACTTTTGCCGCATCCCGAGGGTCCGAGAATCGCGCCAAAGTGACTCGCGGGATACCAAGCGGATAGGTTGGAGAGAAGGGGGCTCTCTAATTCTCCTAATTGAAGAGCGATGGATTGGAGAACAAGCACCTCACTAGAGAAAGCCCTTCGAGCTGTAAAGGCAACGTGGAAAAGTGCTCCCGCCCAAGGGTGTTTATGCTAAAAGAAGATGTGAGCCAAAGTTCTCAGTCAGGCACATTCAGTAAAAGCAAATGGATTGTGGTGGGTCTGTTGGTTTTCGGGTTTGTTGTCGTTGTCGCACTTGCTGCCCTGCTTCCTCTATGGGTTGTTCGGTGGCTAGGGGGCAAAGATTTTCAGAGGCTCGCTTCGCAGCAAGTTTCCGAACTTCTTAAGACGGAGGGAGAGTTCCAATCTTTCGAGTGGTCCTCTTTTTCGGTATACACTCAAGGCTTCCAAAGCCGTGCGGGGGCCCTTGGCCCATGGAAGTGGGACATACAAGACGTACGGACCGAGATCTCCCCTCGGCTTCTTTTAGATCGAGTTTTACGTTTTCCTGAGATTTCGGTGGGACGACTCTCAATTCAAGCAGGATCTAAGGTCTCCTTATCCAAAGAGGATAAAGCGGGTGCAAGTACTCCTAGCAACAAAGGGGGTGAGCTTTTTCAGGATGTTCAAGTTGGCAAAGTGGAGATTCGTGATTTTCAACTTACGCCATCTTCGGTTACGAGCGGATGGGGGGCGCAAGGCGTAAGCGCTCGAATTCAACCGTCGAAACAAAAAATCGATTTCTTACTTCAGAAGGGAATTATCTTGTCGCCCTTATCGTGGTTGGGCGAAGTGAATCTTGTTGAGGCGAAGGGTCGTTATGCAGATCCCACACTTTTTCTCACAGAAGTAAAACTCAAGGGTAACAAGGGAGGAACACTTGAAATCTCCGGGGAGGTGATTCCGGCTTCCGCTTCCCAAGCGAAGGGGCGCGCAAGTTGGGTAAGATGGCCGATTCCCGGCGGCAAGATAGGAGTAGGCTTATTTGAAATTCCCGCATCCATGTCAGGCGAATTCACGCTGCAAGAGATTCGGAATGGGCAACCCGTGGGGAAGGGGAAGGTTGAGCTTGTGGATGCTCGATTAGAGCCAGGGCGCGGTTCGGAGACCGTCTTAGGCGTTTTAGGTCTTCTCACTGGTGAGCCCCGACTTCGGGGTTGCCCTCTCACAACAGCACGTGCTACTTGGTTTCTTCAGCCAGGGTCTTACGAAGTGACGGAAATTCTTGCAGAGGCCCCTGGTTTGTTGCGTGCTGTGGGTCAAATTCAGATTCGGGGGGAACAGTTAAGTGGGAAGATTGAATTGGGTCTTGAGGGGGATTTGGGTCGGAAAGTCAATGGGCTAACTGGAGGAGAGTGCTTTGCGCGCCAGGAAAACGGCTATTCGGTGCAGTCAATTCAGTTATCGGGAACCATTTCTGCCCCCCAAAATGATCTACAGCCCAAACTAACTGGGGCAATTACACGGACTGCAATTCGAACGGGTGCTCAGATTTTGGAGAAAGCTTCAGGAGGACAAGGGGGAGGGGGCGCAGCAGGAGCCGCGGTGAATGTTCTTCAAGGGCTTTTTGGCCCAGCTCCGAAATAATAGAAATGGTTTCTATCCGTAGCTCTTAAAATACTTCTTCTTCTCTTCCGCCTCTGACGTAATCGCATTAGGCGGTTGGAGGGGTGTGGGAGCACCAGCTTTGGTGGTAGAAGATGCTTCTTCCGGCTCCATTTCTTCCTCTAGTGCCGACATATCTACCTGTGGTCCGCGGTCCGGCATCATCCCGACAGGAGTTCCTCCGCTAGCCTCTACGAAAGCAAGCTGCACTTGCTGCAGAGCCTCCGAAATTATCTTTGTTTCTTGTGCGGTGAGGTTTCCCTCCGTCTTGATGCGGATCAACTCTAGATGGTCGATCATCATTTTTGCCGCCTGAAGGTTGGGTGGGATTCTTTCCCCCTCAGGCGTAGGAATCCGTCCTAAGACATAAAGAATATTCTGAGCCTGAACCATGACAAACTGGACAAACCGCTTCGTCATTTCGGAACTAAGAGCAGGGTTATTTTTTTGAAGTTCAGCCATGCTAGGATTTCTTGGTTGAGCTGGATGAGTCAGACTTTCTCTTTCTACGACTAGAAGATGGAGGGGCTACTTCGCGATAGGCTTTGCACTTTTTGAAAGAGTTTTTTGATGGCTGGAAGGGAACAACGAAAGCCTCTGTGAAAGTCCAAATCTCCTGAAAATCTTCCGGCTGGTCGGTTTCACTTTTTCCAAGCACACCATGCTGAACTAGCTGGAAAACAATATCCCCCACTTGGGCGCAATTTTCGATACCCCACTCATTGAGAACTGTTTTTGCGAGGGGTCCAAACTCCTGTAAAGCCAGAATTCGAAAACCTTCAAGAAGTTGGTGACCGCGTACGTGGGATGGCTTGGATTGTTCATCTTTACCAAACTTCCGTAGCGATTGATCAAGGGATTTCCGAACAAAGTCGTATGCAGCAGGCGAGAACCGGCTTTCGGTCTGCAGGATCTTTTTCACAACATCAGGCAAGGAGAGATGACTCACATGAAAATTATGATCGAAGCAGTTCGATTTGTCTACGGCTTACGCAAGAGCGCGCCAAGCGGCAATGAAAAGAAGCAATCCTCCGATGACTAGAATCAGAAATCTCTCGCGCCTTCGCAACAACCAAGGCCTCATGGACAGATACAGTTTACAATTCGGCCTGGGACAATGATAATCTTTTCGATTCTTTTTCCTGCTGTCCAACTACTCAAATCGGGATGAGTTCGAACAGTTTCCTCAATCTGATCCTTTGTGGCTTGCGGCGAGATCTGGATTTTACCCTTCACTCGGCTGTTGACCTGTATGGGCATCTCCACGGTGTCCTCGATGAGATCTTCTGAGCGGAATGTGGGCCATGGAGCGAGGCTTGCGAAACTTTTGCCACCTAATCGTGAGTGGATTTCCTCAGCCAAGTGCGGTGCAAAAGGAGCTAAAAGGCGGCCTAGTTGAAGAATTGCAGCGCTCGGTCGCTGAGGCAGGGAGGTGAGATGGTTAACAAGAATCATCAGGGCTGATATAGCTGTGTTCATTTGTAGCCCCTCGATATCGGAGGTGACCTTGGCGGTCGTTTTTGCCAAGGCACGAACAGTATCGGAATCAGGGGCATCGTCCGTTAGGGAAGGGGAGGGAATCCACTCTCCCGATTCTGTTTCCTCACAAATCAGGCGCCAAATTCTGGCTAAGAACCGAACCGATCCCTCCATTCCTTTTGAGCTCCAGGGCTTCATCTGTTCAAGAGGCCCCATAAACATCTCGAATACTCGGAGTGCATCAGCACCATGCTGAGAAATCACATCATCAGGGTTAACGACATTTCCGACCGACTTCGACATCTTGCGATTGTCTTCACCCAGGATAATTCCTTGGTTCACCAAGCAGCGAAATGGCTCGGGATGTGAAACGAAATTCAGATCGAAGAGGACCTTATGCCAAAATCGTGCATAAAGAAGGTGCAGGACTGCATGCTCTGCCCCGCCGACGTAAAGATCCACGCCTCCATTTCCCATCCAGTATTTCTCGGCCTCAGCACCCCACGGAGCTTGTGAATTCCGAGGATCACAAAAACGGAGATAGTACCAACAAGAGCCCGCCCACTGTGGCATCGTATTGAGCTCTCGCGTGAAACCGTTTGGGAGATTTTTCCAAGCTTCCGCCTTTCCTAATGGAGGCTCACCAGTCGGCGAGGGTTGGTAATCGGTTAACTCGGGAAGAGTCAGGGGTAGGTCTTGGTTGGTGAGGGGCTGATGTTTTCCGTTGCTCCAAATGATAGGGAAAGGCTCTCCCCAGTAGCGCTGGCGGGAAAAAAGCCAGTCACGCAACTTGTATCGAATTTGAGATCGCCCATGCCCATTCTTTTCGAGCCACTCCACCATACGAACTTGAGCTTCAGGGGTTGCTAATCCATCGAGGAGGCCTGAATCAAAATTGACTCCTTCCTCCGTGAAGCAACCCGCTTCCAGCTTTCCATTCGCTGGACGAATTACAGGACGGATCGGCAAGTGAAATGTCTGAGCAAACTCAAAGTCGCGCTTGTCGTGAGCGGGAACAGCCATCACTGCTCCTGTGCCGTAAGAAGCCAGCACATAATCAGCAACCCAAATAGGGATCTTCTCTCCGTTGACAGGGTTGGTGACAAAAGTGCCTAGGGGTGCACCTGTTTTCGTTTTCGCTAATTCAGTTCGTTCAAGATCTGATTTCGAAGAGCTTTCTTTGCGGTACTTATCGACTGCGTCCTTCTGAGCGGGGGCAGTAAGGGTTGGAACGGAAGGGTGTTCTGGAGCTAGAACAACATAGGTAGCACCAAACAGAGTGTCGGGGCGGGTGGTGTAGACCGTGATTTTGTCTTTTGAGCCAACAACGGGGAAATCAACCTCCGCGCCTTTACTTTTCCCAATCCAGTTGCGCTGCATCTCTTTCAGAGACTCGGGCCAATCAAGAAGGTCTAAATCTGTAAGAAGACGTTCCGCATAGGCAGTAATCTTTAGCATCCACTGGCGCATCGGGCGCCGCTCGACAGGGTGATTTCCGCGTTCCGATCGAGGCCCCTCTGGGGTATTGATAATCTCTTCATTGGCAAGGACGGTGCCTAGGGCAGGGCAGTACCAAACAGGGGCTTCTGCAACATAGGCGAGGCCCTTCTCATAAAGTCTTAAGAAGATCCACTGAGTCCATCGGAAATAGTCTGGGTGGGTAGTGTCAATTTCACGGGACCAGTCGTAGCTAAATCCCATAGCCCGAATCTGGCGTCGGAAGTTCTGAATGTTCTTAGCGGTAGTGATTCTGGGGTGAGTGCCGGTTTGTACCGCATGCTGTTCTGCGGGCAGACCAAATGCATCCCACCCCATGGGATGCAGCACATTGTACCCACGCATTCGCCAGTATCGTGCGACGATATCGGTGGCGGTGTAACCCTCAAGGTGCCCGACATGGAGGCCCGCACCCGAGGGGTAGGGGAACATATCCAAAATATATTTCTTGGGTTTTTCCGATCCAGCCTCCCCAGGTTGCGCAGCACGGAAACAGTCCGCCTTGGCCCACACTTGTTGCCAGCGAGGCTCAATTTCTGCGAATGGATAAGGCGCGCGGGTTGGCATAATGACGTTCAGGGGTTATTAAACGCAAAGCAGTATGCCAAGTCCAACTCCCGCTGTTCGACCTATTCTTTGGATTGCCACAACAAATCGGGGCAAGACACGAGAATTTAAGCTTCTTTTGGGGAGACGATGGCGAGTAAAGGATTTACACTCCTTCCCGCAACTTCCAGAAATTCGAGAAACTGGAAAAACGTTTCTCGCGAATGCGTCTTTAAAGGCTTTGGCACTGAGCCGAGCGCTACCTGGAAAGCTGATCTTGGCGGATGATAGTGGGCTAGTTGTCCCGGCTTTGAGGGGTCGACCTGGGGTACGATCAGCCCGTTTTTCAGGCCCAAAATCTACTCCGGAGAAAAATCGCATGAAACTTTTGCGTCTTATGCGGCGGGTTACTGGGTTAGGCAGAAACGCTTATTTTCAAGCAGCTTTAGTATTAGCGCTAGATGGCAACATCGTGGGGACAAAATATGGAAGTATTTGGGGTAAGATCGCCTTAGTAGAAAGAGGGGCGGGTGGCTTTGGATACGACCCGATTTTCCAACCCCGGGGCTTGAACAGAACATTCGGAGAGCTTTCTGCTGTAGTAAAGAAGCGGATCAGCCATCGAGGAGTTGCAGTCCGCGCTATGGGATCGCTGTTAAGCAGGGTTCGCGTGTTATTGAGACGTAAAAAGCATATTTAATACAATATTTATTGTGCGACAAATTATCGCTCGGGGTAGCAGGCGTTTTTGTGCATCAGATCCATTAAAGGTATCTAGGACGACTTACCTGATGAGTCCCCAGCGCTTCGTAAAAGGCCAGTAAACGACTGCCCCTAGACCTACTAAATTGGCCGCTGGTACGGCCCCCCAGCCTCGAGAATCGAAACTATTAGGGCTATTGTCTCCCATAGCCCAGTAGTCATTTCCTGGAATCTTATATGTGTCATTCGTGTTATTGAGATACGTTTGGCCAAAGGTGTATCCAGGATAGCCATCCTTTTTACTGGCGACTTTCTGGCATGCAGGCTCTGTCGCTGGCGCCCCATCGATCCACAATTCAGGTGGCTTTACCTGTACTGTGTCTCCACCTAAGGCCACACATCTTTTAATGTAGTATTGAGAGCCCTCAATCCCGCGAAGTCTTAGGCCTGACTCGATGCCATCAATTTTGTCTGTGGTGAAAACAAAGGTCTCGGCACGCTTGGGTTTCCGGAAGTGATACATAAATTTATTTACGAAAAGGTGATCTCCCGTGGCAGAACTAAAATTGACCAAGATGTCTCCGGCTTTGACCTGATCCCCATTACGCACTTTCAACCCCCCTTCCCGCGCCTCCTGCAGGTTTGACAAAATCGTCTCTTTCCACCCATCCGCCACGATCTCCGTTGTCGTCCATGGAATAAGTCCGAACAATCTACTTTCGCGAACAGAAGTGATTTGGCCGTCCCGTGGTGCGACCGCCCGATGATAGCTTTTGCCCTCCACTGCTAAATCGAAGAATCGTTTTGCCCATGAGGGTGGAGGCTCATTTTCTGCCTGATTGAGGATGCCCAGGAGCGTGGGCCGCATCGAATGAGTTGGTATTTTGAAGGGCTGGAGAAAGTAGGCACGTACCCCTAGAGCCAAAACAATCGCTACCAGCGCAACTTCTGCATTCTCTTTACGGCCATGATGGCGCTCGGTTCGTAAGAGGTCCCCATAATCCTTTTCTAGCTGACTCAGAATATCCTGACGTCGAGTCCGCGGCGCGCTCCACCGAAGGGCCTCAGCACAAAGATCCCTCGCAAACCCTAGCCGCTCGAGAAGCTTTGCGGGTAAAACATCTCGACCATAGTGAACTCGCTTTGCCAGGAAATGTGCAATCGCATGCAGCTGCTTACGCTCCTCTTTGGCCTTACCGAATAAAAGAAAATCGATCATAGAAAGTCTAGTCTCCAAAAGCCTTTAAAACCTGCAGAAAGGCTTCCTGCGGGATATTCACCTTCCCGAACTGTTTCATCCTCTTCTTTCCTTCTTTCTGTTTTTCCAAGAGTTTTCGTTTGCGCGATATGTCACCCCCATAGCACTTCGCAGTCACATTCTTACCTACACTTTTCACATCCTCACGCGCGACAATCTTTCCCCCGATAGCTGCTTGCAAGGAGACCTTGAAAAGCTGAGGTGGAATTACCTCTTTTAGCTTTGCGGTGAGAGCTCTTCCTCTCGAAGGAGCTTTTTCGCGGTGAACAATGCATGAAAATGCATCCATCGGCTCTCCATTCACGAGAATCTCCAGTTTCACAAGGTCATCTGCCCGATAGGCACCATGCTCGTAGTCCATGGATCCATACCCACGGGTGATACTTTTAATCCGATCACTAAAGTCGACCAGGATTTCACTCAGAGGTATTTCGGTTGTTAGCATTACTCTCTTCGCATCCAATGAATCGGTCTTGGTCACCTCCCCTCTCTTTTCCCGAACCATCGCCACTAGGTCCCCGATATTCTCGTTCGGACACAAAAGGAAAACGGTGACCATCGGCTCACGAATCTCTTCGATCACACTGGGGTCAGGTAACTGAACCGGATTCTCGACCGAGAGCACTTTGCCGCTGGTAAGCCGAACCTCGTAGATCACGCTCGGATAGGTTGAAAGAACCTCCATTCCAAACTCACGCGATAATCTCTCCTGAACAATCTCCATATGGAGTAGGCCCAAAAACCCGCAACGAAATCCAAAGCCAAGCGCCGGAGAGCTCTCTGGAATGAACACGAGCGAAGAATCGTTTACCTGGAGCTTCCCAAGGGCCGTCTTCAACTTTTCAAAATCATCTGTATTGATTGGATACAGACCCGAAAAAACCATCGGTTGAACTTTTCGAAATCCGGTTAAAGGCTCTTTAGCGGGATGAATCGCGTGAGTGATTGTATCCCCAATATCGATTTCCGCTGTAGTTTTTAGATTTGCGACGAGGTATCCGGAGTCGCCCGGTCCTAGTTTTTTTCCAATTGTCATTTTCGGGCTGAAGGTTCCTACCTCCTTGACGTCATATTTACGCCCGCCCTGCATCAACATAATGGGTGTCCCTGCTGTTAACTCTCCTGAGATTACGCGCACATACGCGATCACTCCCCGAAATGTGTCGAATACGCTATCAAAGACGAGGGCCTTCAACTCTGTTCCGTCCGCACCCCTGGGGGCAGGCAAACGAGCCACAATAGCCTCAAGAACATCCACAATCCCCTGCCCTGTTTTTGCGCTGACTAAAATAGCCTCCTCACCAGGAATCGCCAATATCTCCTCCAACTGCTTTTTCACCCCAGGAATATCGGAGCTTGGTAAATCGATCTTATTGATGATCGGAATCAAGGTCAGGCCCTCTTTATTCGCCAAGTGAACATTCGCCACAGTTTGTGCCTCGACCCCCTGTGCTGCATCTACCACCAAGAGAGCGCCCTCACATGCCGCCAGAGAACGTGAAACCTCATACGAAAAATCAACATGTCCAGGGGTGTCGATTAAATTGAGTCGATACGTTTTTCCATTTTTTGCTGTGTAGTTAAGGGTAACGGGATGCGCCTTGATCGTGATGCCCCGCTCTCGTTCAAGATCCATCGAGTCGAGGAGTTGCGCCTGCATGTCCCGCTCCGCAATTAACCCCGTCACCTGAAGGAGCCGGTCGGAAAGCGTAGTCTTTCCGTGGTCGACGTGGGCGATGATACAAAAGTTACGAATCAGGCTAGGGTCCATAGGGCAAAGGATGTGCTGTCTTCAGCCCGAAACATTAGCCGCAGTTGCTGCCGCTCGCATCGTTCCAACAGCTTTCGTAAGGTCGCTTTGAGAGAACAGATAGGAACCTGATACAAGTACATTCGCACCCGAAACTACACACTGAGCAGCTGTCTCGTTATTGATTCCGCCGTCGACTGTGATGTCGACCTGGTAATTTTGTCGAACAATCACTTCGCGTGCTTCCCTAATTTTAGGCAAGACTTCCGAAAGGAAAGGTTGTCCCCCAAATCCAGGATTCACTGTCATGCAAAGTAGCTGATCACATAAAGGCAAAAGAGGCACCGCATGTTTCAAAAGAGTTGCCGGATTGATAGCGATGCCCGTGCGACAACCCTTTTCACGAATTGCAGCCAGAGTCCGGGCGGATTGGTGACGGGCTTCAAGATGAATATTCAGGCAATCCGCCCCCGCCTCGATAAACTCATTCGCGTAACGATCGGGTTGCTCAATCATTAAGTGCACATCCAATGTAGCCTCTCCCATCAGCCGACGCAGTGTTTTCACCATATTCACCCCAAAAGAGATATTGGGAACAAAGTGACCATCCATAATATCAACGTGAACCCACTCGGCACCGCTCTCCTGTATCCGTTTCGCCTCCAGCTCAATCCGGCCCAGATCAGCCCCTAATATCGAAGGCGCAATGATAAGCGGTCGATTCGTCACGGAGTTGCTCCATAAACTTTGCTACTCAAATTATGCCTTGGGTGACAAATCACGATATCCATAGGTTGCTATCATTCCCTCCCAGCCCCTTTGCGTCGAACAGTAATGTAGTTTTATTCTGTTTCCGACTTTGAGCCACGGTCCAGCAAGGCCAATAAACCCTCCTTCGGAGACTTTTTGCCTTGGAGCACTTCAAATAGCTGCTGTGCAATTGGGGCCTCGATCTTTTGAGCTGAAAGAATCTTATGCAAGGCTTCGGTTGTGGGAACACCCTCACAAACGCCATCCATTGAGGTCAGGGCCTGACTTACTGTATCTCCAGCTCCAATACGCTCTCCTAACCTACGATTCCGGCTCGATCGGCTGTATGAAGTCAGAATCAGATCTCCAACACCACTTAGCCCTTGAACCGTCTCTTCCTCAGCACCGAAATGAACTGCGACCCGAGTCATTTCCCTCAAACTTCGGGTCGTTAATCCCGCTAGGCTATTTTCCCCTAGACCCAGTCCTGCGCACATACCTGCCGCCAATGCGTAAACATTCTTTAAAGCCCCACCCCACTCCACGCCGATAAGATCTCGACTTCGGTAGACACGTAGCGATGGCCCATGCAAAGCCTTTTGTACAACACGAGCGAACTCATCATCCGAAGAAGCAGCGACCAGTGCCGTAGGAACTTTTTTAAGGATCTCTCCTGCCAAACTGGGTCCAGACACAGCCGCAATATTAGATTTCGGGCAAAAGTGGGTCACAATTTCACTTACTCTTTTTCCTGTCGAAATCTCAATTCCTTTAGAAAGGCTGACCACTGGCAAGTGCGAAGAAAGCCCATCGATCTTTTCAAAGCACTCCCGCACCGCTTGTGTGGGAAGGGCAACCCAGAGCAAGTCGGTTGGGCTTGGAATCTTATGCTCACCTTTATCGAGCCATTTTACATCATGGCCCCGCTCTTGCAGGGATTGCCCCATCGCCTTCCCCCAAGCGCCCTTCCCAAGAATGGTGTGTTTCACAATTTAAGGTTATCTTTTTTCGAGAAGCGATTTTCGTTTCCTTGAAAGAGTCTCTTGAGGTTATCGCGATGTCGAATCCAAACCAGTCCCGACAACCCTATCGCCGCCCATTGGAGAATGATTTGATGGGGATTGATCCAAAACACGAGAAAAGGAAATACTGAAGCTGCGCCAAGTGATGCCACTGAAACTGTCCGATTGAACTGGAAAATAACTCCCCAGATGATCCCGACACCGAGCGCAACCCAAGGGGTCAACCCGATAAGGATTCCAGCAGAGGTGGCGACTCCCTTTCCCCCTCGAAATCCCAACCAAGGTGAGAAGACATGACCCAATACTGCACAAAGTCCAACCGCTATGACCCAAGAATCTGAAACCTGTCCAATCGATTTTGCTACAAATACAGGCATCCACCCTTTGCCTAGGTCTAAAAGAAAAACCAGAACCCCCCACTTTTTTCCTAAAACGCGTCCCACGTTAGTCGCCCCCGTGTTCCTGCTCCCCTCTTTTCGTAGATCGATTCCGCGACTCATGGCTAACCAGTGCCCAAATGGCAAGGAGCCAAGAAAAAAGGCAAGAATAAGATAAAGCACGGGGTTCTGCATGGAAAGCGAGTTGGCCTAGACCAGCTCAAAGCGCAAGAAAAACTCCGCAAGATTTTGCGTTGGGGAAAATCTGCTTTTGAGGTATTCTTTCGAGCTATGCCCGAAATCACTTCTGCCCAGCTGACCGGATCCAATCTGGATACTTTCCGCAAGGCAAAGGATGCTATGGCTCGGCAAAATCATGACTATGTCATCATGCTGATGCCCCAGGTATTGGAAGCCAATCCCGGACTCTTAGAAGGCCGTAAGATTCTCCGAGCGAGCCAAATCGCCAAAGCCAAGAGTGCTTCAAAAATGGATAAAAATATGGCAGCAGTGCGAATTGCCCCTGCCGTGATGCAGGCAAAGTCCGCTGTAGGAAAGTCTCTCGGCACTGGACTCGCCAAACTTGAGGAGGCTCTCACTCTCGACCCCTTTAGCCCCCAAGCCAATGGTGCGCTCGGTGAGATCGCGCTAGAGAACGACCTTCCCGGGACTGCTGTTTTTGCATTTGAAACGGTTCGGTCGGCCAAGCCCCAAGACACCCAAAACCTGCACGGTCTGGCCCGCGCGTTGATCGCCGCCAAGCAGATGGCAAAAGCTCGCGATGTATATCAAACCATTATGGAGATTTCTCCCACCGATGGGGCCGCCCTGAAGGGGATGAAGGACGCGAGTGCCCTAGTGGCAACTCAAAGCGGAGGATGGGAAAAGTCGGAAGATTTTCGGGACTCCCTTAAAAATAAAGAGGAAAGCTCTGCCCTCGAGTCAGCCTCCAAGGTGGTAAAGTCGGCTGAAGCAATCGCGGAGCAGCTAGGAAGACTTCATGCGCAGTTCGAGAAAGAGCCCCAGAATGTTACACTCGCAAAGCAGATTGCTGAATTGTGCGAAACGCAAGGCTCTCTCGACCACGCATTGCAGTGGTTCCAATTTGCGCATGAACTTACTCAAAAGACCGATCCTGTTCTGGAAAAAGCGGTTTTCCGGCTCCAGTGCGCCCAACTCGACCTCGAGTGGGAGCAGGCCAAGGCGGCAGGCGCAGATGATTCTGTTTGTGCTGAAATATTGGCACGCAAAAAAGCCATCATTCTAGAAGGTGCGAAAGAGCGAGTGAAGCGCTACCCGAACGATCTGCAGTACCGATTCGATCTAGGAGAGGCTTTGATCGATAACGGGTCTTTTAAAGATGCGGTGCCAGAACTCCAGCAGGCCCTCCGGCAACCCTCGGTTCGTCATCGCGCCCTGAACCTTTTAGGGGTTTCCTATCAAAAGCGTAAAATGCTGGATCTTGCGGCGAAGCAGTACGCACTAGCCGCATCGGAAATCGTGGCCATGGATGTGGTGAAGAAAGATGCCATCTACTCCCTGGGCGTGATTCTTGAGGAGATGGGCAAAAAAACGGAGGCATTGGAAGAATTCAAAAAGATCTACGAAGTAGATAGCCAATTTCGAGATATTGCAGAGCGTGTTGAGGCTGCATACCAACAGACTGACTGACCGAAAAAGGCGAAGGCCGGATGGCCTTTTCGCCACCCGGCCCTCGTTCCTGTGGAATCCGTAAGCCGGATTCTGTGGCCCACCAAGTTTCCCTAGTGAGCTGGCAGCCATTTCTCTAACCCACCCAAAGGTGGATTCCGATTCAGTGTTGCCACTGCATCGATGCGGCTCCAACCCGGGAGTGTCACGCTTTCGCATGACGGGCGGATCACCCGTTCCCCCTGTTCGGCCTTGCACCATCCGTGGTTTGTCATTCCCTTGGGTTGCCCCAAGAGTGGTGGGCTCTTACCCCGCCTTTTCACCCTTACCCCACTTGCGCAGGGCGGTATTTTTTCTGTGACACTTTCCGTCAACTCCGATTTGCATCGAAGCTGCCCCCAGCTTTCCTAGGGCGGATTATCCTGCGGTGTCCGGACTTTCCTCCCTCAGACAAGCTGAGGGCGACTGCCCTGATTCCAATTTTTAATATAGGATGCTTTATTGCGCTGACAACCCCGTATCCCTATCCCATCCGACCCCGTGTTACTCCATCCAAATCAATGGATTCCATGAGCAAAGGGCCATCCACTCCACGACAAAAATAAACAGCACAGAGGGTATTAAGATTGTTAGGGCAAATCCGATCACAAGCGGGAAATGCGGTATGTCTTTACGGTGCTTGAGAAGTTGAGCCCCGCCTACAAGTGCAACCGCTGCACCTAGTGTCATTGTCGTGAGGATCATCCAAAATCTTTAACGCGAGCTAAGTGGTAAGGCAAGAAATCTACTCTTTGGTCTTACCTTTCGTGTCGATCGTGCGGGACTGATTCCCAACACGTACAAAAGCTTGCCCATTTCGAAAATCGGTCGCCTCATCGAACTCAGGTGATATGGCCATAGCGCCTTTTGAGTTGATATAGCCAAACTTTCCAAGAATCCGATCCTCAGGTTGGACTCGGGCTAACCCCTCCGAAAACTCTCCTGCCCATGCAAACTTCGTTTCAAAAGGGCTTTTTCCATCCGGGAGAATATAGACCCATGTTTTCTTTTCTCCTGGAGGCCCACTTTTTTGTACCGGGGCCACTCCCTCCGCAAAGCTGCCAACCTGATCGAAATCGGGCTCAACGACTAGCTTCCCTTTCGAGTCCACGAAGCCCCACTTCGATCCATCTTTCACTGCGCCATATCCACTTTGAAACGGGCGAGCCCAAGCATACTCCGCCTCAATAGCCCAACGCCCCTGTCGATCGATATATCCGAACTTTCCCGTCAAACGATCACCTTCAGAAGCGGGGGCAAGGTTTTCAGAGAATTCCCCTGCCCACGAAAAACGGGGTGGGATCTTCCAGCTGCCTTTTGCATCGATGTATCCCCACTTCTCCTTTTCCCGAGCGGCAGCCAAATCTCCTTGGAAAGATTTTACTTCGATAAATTTTGCCTCTACCGCCCAGGTGCCATCCGGCGAAAGAAATCCCCATTTGCCATTTTCGCCCTTTGCAGGAGCGGGGCCCTTGGCAAAAAGAAGCTTCTCCGCGTCCTGCTCCTCACCCCATAACACGCCCCCGACCCAGCAAAGAACAAGGGGTACTATCATGAGTCGAGCTACTTTCACCCCACAAGCCATAGGATTGATAAAAGCGGGGTCAAGGCAGGGCTGGTGCTTTATCCAGAAGTTCGGATAATGAAGGGATGATAACCCATTTCCCCTTTTTGATTATTTGGGTAGTCGCCTGTCTTTTACTCCATCCAGCAAAGGTGTTTCCCCAAGACATTGGCTTTCAAGGAGGAGCTGCGGTTTATTCCCCCAAACAACTCCACGACCTACTGGTCGGCCAAACTCAGGTCGCAGTAATCAACTTCTTTGGTCGCGCGCCGAATCACCAACAAGGCGCCGATTGGATCTATGACCGGCTTCTGATTGAGGTTGCCGAACAAAACCAGTACTACACAACTGCGATAGTCTGCTTTTCACATGGGGATCATCTCGTTTGGCAGGTGGTTTGTTATCCGTAATGATTTCTGTATCGTTCAATCTTGCGCGCGCGCTTAGCTCAGTGGTAGAGCGGCTGCCTTACACGCAGTTGGTCGGAGGTTCAAATCCTTCAGCGCGCACTCTTTTTTTTGCGTTAACTTTAGTCTGCCCCTTCACCGCCTTCTCGTCTTCACCCTCAATTATCGGGCCTGTTTATGTAATTCCAATTCAGGGTGAAATTCAGAAAGGCACTGTTTATGTGGTGCGAAGAGGGGTCAAGGCCGCTCTTGAGGCTAAGGCCTCTGCCCTCGTTCTGGATATGAACACCCCTGGGGGCGAAGGCGAAGCAATGAAGGAAGTCATGGCGACAATCGTAAAGTTTAAACCGACAGATCGAACATACACTTATGTCAACAAGGAGGCCTTTTCGGCAGGAGCTTTTATTTCTGCATCTACCCGTCATATCTGGATGGCGCCAGGCTCGATCATCGGTGCCGCATCTCCAGTTACCCTGGGCCAAGAGGGGCCTAGGGAGTTGCCGCCAAAGTTCGTTTCGGGATATGCCGCACTGATTCGTGCAGCGGCTGAACAGAATGGTCATAACCCAGCTGTGTTCGAGGCTATGGTGAATAAGCAGATCGGGCTCAAACTGAATGGTCACGAGATTGTTGCCAAAGGCGATATTCTGACCCTCACAACCCAAGAGGCCACACGGCAGTTCGGAGCTCCCTCTCGTCCCATCCTGGCGGCTGGGGTTTCTCCAGATTTAAAAACCTTTGTTGAAAAAACGGTTCAACCTGGTGCAACCATTGTGAGAATCGAGCCGACAGGATTCGAAAATATCAGCCGTTGGATTATTACGATTTCTCCCTTGCTGCTGAGTGCAGCATTTCTTTTTGGATATCTTGAGTTCAAAACCCCAGGGTTCGGGTTATTCGGGATTCTTTGCGCTGCCTGCGCTTTTATCTTTCTTTTCGGCCACTACATCGCCGGCCTATCCGGTTACGAAAATGCCCTCCTTTTATTGCTTGGGGTTGCCCTGCTGGTTGTTGAGCTTTTTGTCTTTCCAGGGACATTTGCGCCAGGACTAATTGGACTAGGGCTGATTCTATTCGCTGCCTTGAATACCATGATCGATCGCTACCCAAGCGACCCGACGCTACCCACCCTGCCGCAACTACACCTCCCTGTATTCAATTTAGCCGCAGGTTTTTTCGGAGGCTTAATTGCAGTTCTTTTTGCTGCACGATATTTGCCTGAAACAGCTCTTTTTCGACCGTTCCGCCTTAGTACAATATCCCCGACCGGGTCGGTTCCATTGACCTCTAGCCTTACTCTTCAAGCCCAAGGAAAGGCCTTAACAGATCTTCGTCCAAGTGGCATCGCACAGTTTGAGGGAAAAAGCTTTGATGTTCTTGCGGAAGGCAACTTCATTTCCAAAGGAAGCCTAGTTCAAATTCACCAAATTGAAGGAGCAACAATCTTTGTCAGAGCGGTGCGCAATTCCAAACGGAGCTCATGAGTCCGTGCTCCCAAATCGCTGCGTGTATTTTTCATTCCCTATGAAGCGTCTTCCCCTTACGATTTGATTATGCCCATAATTCTTCTTGTTGTAGTAGGTGCTGTCGCTCTTGTTTTTTCCGTTGTCTTAATCAACTTCTTTGGACTTTGGCTTCGTGCCCTAACCTCCGGCGCCCCCGTCGGAATTCCCACTCTAATCGCCATGAGACTGCGAGGAATTCCGAATTCCTTAATCGTGAATGCTCGTATCACCGCCGTTCGCGCTGGGATCGAAGTGTCTACGGCCCAACTTGAAACCCACTATCTCGCGGGTGGTAGCGTTGACCAAGTGATCCGAGCCCTTATTGCAGCAGACAAAGCCGGTATTAAGTTGGATTTTAACCGTTGCTGCGCCATTGACTTGGCCACATCCGGATCCGGCAAAACAGTATTTGATGCTGTCCGCACGAGCGTGAACCCGCGAGTCATCGATTGCCCGGGAACGGACTCAGGAAAAGGAACGATCGATGGAGTTGCCAAAGATGGCATCACCGTGCGCGCAAGAGCCCGAGTCACAGTTCGCTCAAATTTAGATCGTTTTGTCGGCGGCGCTACGGAGGAGACCATTATCGCGCGTGTCGGAGAAGGCATTGTGCGCGCCATTGGCTCCAAAGAGACCTACAAAGGGGTTCTCGAAAATCCTCAAGACATCTCAAAAGATGTTCTGAATCGGGGACTTGATGCCGGAACTGCCTACGAAATTCTCTCTATTGATATCGCGGATGTTGGGGTGGGGGCAAATATTGGGGCAAAACTCCAAGCCGAACAGGCTGATGCCGATAAACAGGTGGCCCAAGCTAAGGCAGAAATGCGTCGTGCGGCCGCCGTGGCAGTAGAGCAGGAAATGCGTGCTAAAGTAGTCGAAGCGGAAGCCCAAGTCCCCTTGGCTATGGCGGAAGCCTTTCGAAAGGGAAATCTTGGAATCATGGATTATCAGAAAATTCGTAATGTATCCGCCGACACAGACATGCGGACGTCGATCGCAAACGACGCTGCTAAGTCACCCGCAAAATAAGCACTTTTCCCATGGAGTGGCTTGTTCCAATCCTTTTCGTTGTCGTTAGCCTCGTCCAGTGGTGGATGAAGCATCGCAAGGCTGTCCCGCCTCAAGCTTCAAATCCGGAGACAGAACCACCCCAAGTCCCGCTGGATGAGTTTGGGGATCTTTTGGAAGCGCTAGGCAGAAGGCGCCACGAAACGCCTCCTTCACCTCCCCTACCACAAAAGGCACCTAAGCCTATAATTCTTCCCTCTATAGAGGCACGGAGGAAAAACTTAGGCCTTCCCTCCTTACCTGTGATTCCCACATCCCCATTACTTCGTGAAAAACCCATTTTTTTTAAAAAGAGAGAGATTCCTCTCATAGCTCGTCGCCGCTTTGTCACGCCCTCAACTCGATGGTCGGAGGTAATTGTACTTTCTGAAATTCTCGCCCCGCCAGTCGCTTTACGCTGAACTACTCTTATGCCTCGCTCCCCTTCATTACCTGTGGCCCTGATCCAGATGTCCTGTGTTGCAGATCCGTTACAAAATGTTCAAACAGCACTAGAACAGATTGCACGAGCGGCACGCGGCGGAGCCAAACTCGTCTGCCTGCCTGAGCTCTTCCGGTCGCTCTACTTCTGTCAAAAGCAGGACTACAAATGTTTTCAACTAGCCGAGCCGATTCCAGGTCCCACAACCCAACTTCTTTCAGCCGCTGCGAAAAAACATAAGATCACTCTCGTTTCTAGCTTGTTTGAAAAGCGCACGGGCGGCTTGTATCACAATACAGCTGTCGTTTTTGGGCCAAATGGAAAGATTTTGGGAACCTATCGTAAAATGCACATTCCCGATGACCCTGGTTTCAATGAGAAGTTTTACTTCACCCCTGGCGATACCGGCTTTCAGCCCATCGAGACCCCAGTCGGAAGATTGGGCATCCTCGTTTGTTGGGATCAGTGGTACCCCGAAGCCGCCCGCTTAATGGCTCTCCGTGGGGCACAGATTTTGATCTACCCGACTGCCATTGGGTGGGCTCGGGGTGAAAAGAAAAGCGTTTGCCAAATCCAGCGAAACGCCTGGCAGACGATCCAAAGAAGCCACGCAATCGCGAATGGTCTTTTCGTTCTATCGATCAATCGAACCGGGCGCGAAAATAATCTAGATTTCTGGGGAACATCCTTCGTCAGCAACCCAATCGGCCACGTGCTGGCGGAGGCTAGTACCGATCGCACTCAAATTATCCATGCCTCACTTCAATTGTCCGAAACGACAACAACCCGTCAGCATTGGCCTTTCTTGCGGGATCGAAGAGTGGATGCGTACGCCGGATTGGATCAACGATTCCTCCGTTCTTGAATCACCCTATTCCCAGCGAGAACATCGATTGGTCGAACTATCGGCTTCCCGCTGAGTGGGAAAAGCACGAAGCCACTTTTTTGGCTTGGCCTCATAATGCAGAGACTTGGCCAGGTCTTCTTGAGCCAGTCCAGCAAACCTATATTTCTATTTTGCGGGCGCTTCTGCCCGGCGAAAAAGTCTATCTCCTAGCAAAGGATTGCGAGGCAGCTGAAGAGATACGGAATCGTCTTGAGAAGGAAAGAGTCGACCCAACGAATCTGCGAATTCTCAACGTTCCGAGTGATGACGCATGGGTTCGAGATAGTGGCCCTATTTTTGTCCTCCGAAAGGACTCGGGATTCCCCCAACGCTTGGCTCACGACTTTGTCTTTAATAGCTGGGGCCGTAAGTACGGACCTTGGGATCATGACGATATTATTCCCGCTCGTGTCTGCCAGATGTTGGATGCCGATTGGGCATCTCATGACTTTGTTCTCGAGGGCGGTTCTCTGGATACCGACGGACAAGGAACTCTTCTTACGACAGAGCAATGTCTTTTAAATCCCAACAGGAATCCATCCTTTGATCGAAAAGGTATTGAGGAACGGTTACGGCAATGGCTCGGAATTCAAAAAGTGATTTGGCTCCATGATGGACTTGAGGGGGATGACACAGACGGTCACGTGGATGACATTACTCGTTTTGTTGCCCCCGGTGTAGTCGTCACTGTAGTCGAGCCCGACCCAAGGGATGCAAATCATACCCCCCTCGCTGAAAACCTTCGTCGCTTGCGTATTGCCAAAGATGCTTCAGGAAAAACTCTTCGGGTTATTGAACTTCCGATGCCTCCCCGAGCTGATGGACCCCACCACCGAAATCCGGCAAGCCATGCAAATTTCTATATCGCAAACTCCGCTGTGCTTGTTCCCGTATTCAAATCCCCCACAGACTCGGTCGTTCTGGAGCGGCTTCGACCTTTCTTTCCAGATCGTTCAGTCGTGGGCATTGATTGCAGAGATTTGGTATCTGGGCTGGGAGCGATTCACTGCATTACCCAACAGATGCCCGCCTTACTTCCTTGCTCATAAACGGAAAAAATAGCGGATAGTCCTTCGAACCGCAGGTTGATCGATCCCAGCACCTCAGCTACCATTCCCCTATGGCAAAACCCCTCCGCATTGGACTTCCATCCGGGAGCCTCCAAGAAGCCACCCTCGATCTGTTTCGGAGGGCTGGCTACACCATTTCCCGCGGTTCGCGGACCTATCGGCCGGCTATCGATGACCTGAACTTCGAAATTCGCCTTCTCCGAGCACAAGAAATTGCCTCTTATGTTCAAGATGGCTTTCTTGATCTGGGCCTCACTGGAAGTGATTGGATTCAGGAAACAAGGGCTAAGGTGCAAGCTGTCTCAACATTGCAATTTAGCAAGGCTACGGCTCAACCAGCTCGATGGGTCATCGCTGTTCCGAATCGTTCCTCGATTCGTCGGCCCTCCCAGCTCCGAGGAAAACGTATTGCCACTGAAGCTGTCGGTCTTGTTCGGCAATATCTATTGAAACGTAAAATAAAAGCGAAAGTTGAATTTTCATGGGGTGCAACGGAGGTGAAGGTTCCAGAACTTGCGGATGCTATTGCCGATATTACCGAAACTGGGTCTTCTTTAGCTGCGAACGGATTGCGGATTCTTGACACCATTCTCGAGTCCTACCCTCAGCTCATTGCGAATCGGAGTGTTTGGTCAAACTCAGCTGATCGCATTCGGATTCAAAATCTTGCGATGTTACTTGAGGGCGCTCTCCGTGCTCGAGATTTAGTCGGTCTCAAGATGAATGTTCCCCGTCGTTGTTTGCGGTCTGTGAGCTCCACTCTCTCCTCACTGCGGGATCCCACAATCTCCCCTCTCGCAAGAGATGGATGGGTCGCCGTGGAAACTGTCATGGAAGAGAAAGCGGTTCGCTCGATTATTCCACGTCTGAAACAGTTGGGCGCAGAGGGAATTATAGAATACCCGCTGAATAAGGTTGTCAGTTAAGCCTTCCAACGCCACGATGGGTTTATGGGATCAGTCAAAAAGAAGCGGAAGTCCAAAATCGCGAAGCATAAACGCCGTAAGCGTAGCCGCGCGAACCGCCATAAGAAGCGCCTCCGGTACAAGACGTAAGCTGGGGGCGGTTTTCGCCCTTCTTACCCTTGTACCCTTCACGCTCTCTGCTTTCGATCCGGCTCGGTCGAGCCGTGTTGAATCAGCATTATCCTTTGCTGAGGGTCGGCGCGCTGATTCTTTGGGTTTAAGCGGAATAGCCCTCGACGCATACAGTCGTGCCTTAGATTCAGACCCTACTTCAAGGCAAGCTGCACTGGCAAAAGCTGCCTCTCTCCTCGATCTGAATCGGACCAATGAGGCCTTAACCATTCTTCGGTCGCTCGATCCTGATCCACTGGATGAGGCGGAACGATCCACTCTCGTCTGCCTATGCCTAATCGCGAATCAAAAGGGTGATGCGGCGGCCAGCGCACAAAGAGATGCTCTCACCGCTTTAGCGGGATGGCAGGTTGAGGATCCTGCACGACTCGCCCGCGTCGCGGAAGGTCTTCTACGATCGGGCGCATCTCTTTCACAAAAATCGCAGCGTGAAATCGCAGCCTCAGTCCTCCCTGCTTTTATTCGCGCAGCCGATCTCAATACAGGTCTAGGTGGACTCACCTTGCGGGCAGCCGAGATTGCGCTGGTGGCAGACGATTTACCCACCGCAATCCGATATTTTCGCGAATTCGTTGAGGAGCGTCCTGATGAGGTCTCTTTTTTGGAGCAACTCGCAGCGGTACTGATCCTTAATGAGCAATCAGCTGAAGCGGATAATCTTCTACGCCGTGCTGAGATTGAGAAACCCAACCGCTCGAATCTTTACCCCGTGATGGCCAATTTGTACGAAGAGCTTAACCTCCCTGCTCGTGGTGAAATCTATCGTGTCCTCGCACTTCACACATCCGAAAAGCCCGTCCTGGGCGATTTTCTTCGCCTTGCACTTCTCCAGCTCAGGCAGAATCAAGTTCGACGATCCAATCAGACTCTGTCAAAAGCGGCCCTTTCTCACCCAGACTCGCTTCAGCTTCTTCTTGTGCGTGGACTTGCGGAGAAAGCCGAAAATAGAATGGCGGAAGCGGCTTCCTCTTTTGCTCGGGTTGAACGTCTTGCCCAAGGAAAACCCGAAATACTAGACGCTGGTTTTTATTTTGAATATGGCGCTGCCTGTGAACAGTCAGGACAGCCCAGACGATCTGAGGCTGCTTTACGAAGAGCCCTCCAGATCAATCCAGCCCATCATCAATCCTTGAATTACCTTGGATATATGTGGGCAGAGAGAGGCAGAAATCTTCCCGAAGCCCTGCAAATGATTGAAAAAGCACTTACCCTTAGTCCTGGCAATCCAGCTTATCTAGATAGCCAAGCTTGGGCGCTCTTTCGGCTTGGAAATCCCTCAGCCGCACGACCCCTGCTTGAAGAAGCCCTCCGCCAAGTTCCCGACGATCCAACCCTACTTGAGCACTTTGGAGACGTTGCCAGTCGACTTGGACAAACCAATCAAGCAACGGACGCTTACCAAAAAGCAATCCTGCGCGGTGGATCCACGGTTCCACTTCAAGATAAGATCAAAACACAAGTTGTGAACCCTTAGAAATTAATCGAATATCATGCAAATCGATACCCTTCTATCCAGCGTAGCATCTTTTGTTTGGGGGCCTTGGTTAATCGTTCTTCTTTTCGGAACTCACCTTTACCTTACTTTTCGTACAGGATTGATACAAAAGCATCTTTGGCATGCGATAAAGCTTTCCGTTACGAAAGAGCCGGGTGCTCCTGGGGATGTTTCCGCATTTGGTTCACTCACTACCGCTCTCGCAGCTACGATAGGGACAGGAAATATTTATGGTGTAGCAGGGGCTATTCTTTTGGGTGGTCCTGGTGCTGTCCTCTGGATGTGGCTTACTGGGGTTTTCGGTATTGCTACAAAATACGCCGAGGCTCTTCTAAGTGTAAAATACCGAGAAATCAATGTTCATGGCCAAATGTCAGGAGGCCCAATGTATGTTCTGGAAAAAGCCCTTCATGCACGTTGGGCTGGCGTTCTCTTTGCCGTCTTTACGGCCATCGCAGCTTTTGGAATTGGCAATATGGCCCAATCCAATGCAATCGCAGATATGCTTGTCGCAAAGAAACTGGATCTTTTCTTAAACTATCCTGATTCGACGATCAAGCTGTGGGCTGGACTCATTCTGAGTGTTGCGACAGGACTCGTTATCCTTGGCGGAATCCAATCTATATCAAGGTTTTGCCAGGTCTTGGTCCCGTTGATGGCTTTCTTTTACGTGGTGGGTTGCCTCATTCTGCTGGGCTCCAATTGGGAAAAGATCCCATCAACCTTGTCCTTGATCCTTTCATCTGCTTTCACGGGCCAGGCTGCAGTAGGTGGATTTGTTGGCGCAGGCATTGCTGAAGCGATGCGATTTGGAATTGCCAGAGGACTGTTTTCAAATGAATCAGGTCTGGGTAGCGCCCCAATTGTCGCGGCCGCAGCACAAACGAAAGATCCAGTTCGGCAAGCACTGGTCTCTAGCACGGGCACGTTTTGGGACACCGTCGTGGTGTGTGCAATGACGGGTCTAGTCATTGTGAGCTCAGGCCACTGGAGCGAGGCAAACTTAACCAAAGCGACTCTTTGCCAGATTTCGTTTCAACAGTTGGGTCACTTCGGAAGCCTCATTTTGATTGGAGGTCTTCTCACTTTTGTCTTTTCCACAATCATCGGGTGGGGTTACTACGGTGAAAAAGCCCTTGAATATCTCTTTGGTATTCAGGCGATTCTGCCCTATCGGTGGCTTTGGATTATCATGGTGTTTCTTGGGGCAGTATGGAAAAGCGAAAACGTGTGGAATCTATCCGACATTATGAACGGATTAATGGCTCTTCCCAATATCGCCTCTCTCCTTCTTTTAGGGGGTGTTCTGGCTAACGAGACAAATCGATATTTCGCTTCGAGAAGTAAATCTTCCCAATCCCCCTCCGATTAAGACGGCTTGCTAATACGAGTCGGGTCCCCGCCCCAAGCCGCTACTTTAGCTTTTCCAGCCATCTCCTCAGCTTCCTGAATCCTTCCCGCCCTTCCATAGGCAAGCGACAAACTAGTATAAGCCAGCTGATCTTTCGGCTTTAGAGCTACCAGTTGTTCAAGTGATCGGATCGCCTCCTCCAACTCACCCAACTTAACTAAAGCCATTCCTAATGCTTGCCACGCCTCCGAATTAGCCGGATCGATCTCTGTCGCCGTGCGATAAAGCGCCGCCGCTTCACCCATCTCCCCAATTGCCAAAGCCATATGCGCCGCCTCCATCTTTTCTTCCGATAGTGGGTTCATCCAGCTTTAAGGATCGCACGTAGTACGCCCTGTGCCGAGGGCTCAGTCGCGATACTTTTCACCCGCCAACCAACACTCCTTGCCGTCCGTGCCGTTGCAGGCCCAATCGCAACAACCTGAGGAGTAGGGAATCCTTTCGGCATAACTTTTCGAAATCGAATCGCTGCACTTCCACTGGCAAAAACAACCCAGTCCGCCCCTTCGCGGCGTAAAGCCTCTTGAACCGGAGGATGAAACGAGCGATTGGCTATATTTCGATAAACAACCAGTCGCTGAGCCTGTATCCCCCTTTTTCGTAGTCTTTGCACGAACGAGTTATCCCCTGCATTCCCAGAAAGATGTAGCACTCTTCCGCTTGCCCATTTTGGCCATCCTTCAGCCAACTCACGGGATCCAGGTCCCCGCCCAATCCAATCAGCTTGAATTCCGATCGAGGCTAGAACTTTCGCGTTTATTTTGCCTACTGCGGCAAATTTGCAAGCACCCATCAATCTCCAGTCTCCAAGGATCGCTGGAAATAAGCGCACAGCAGCTGCGCTGGTGAACACTACCCAATTGGCCCTCCGAATCCTTGCCCGCCAACTCAATTGAGGAGGAATCGCCTCGATCGTGCTCATGGGAATCTCCCACACCTCGGCCCCATGCTCCTCGAGCGCTTCTCGCCATCCCTGCCCCAGCGCCTCGCTCCCTGTAAGCACGATGCGTTTTCCTGCTAATTTCCCCTTTTCCCACCATTGGAGACTTTTGCGTAAGCCGACAACGTCCCCCACTACCACCACAGCGGGCGGTCGAATTTGCGCCTTCTTTGCCAAGACAGCTAGATTCTTTACCGTTCCAGTCACAACTCTCTGAAAAGGGGTGGTCCCATTCTGAATGATTGCCGCTGGAGTTCGATCGGAAAACCCCTTCTCTCGCGCCGCCTGTAAAAAATGCGCTAGACCTTCTACCGTCATGTAGCCAACTAGCGTTTTTCCATGAACGGACCCCTCAGCTCTACTTCCAATTCGAAAGGATAATTCCGTACTGACCCCACGATGTGTGACGGGGATGCCTGCATAGGCAGGCACGGCAATGCCTGCGGTTACCCCTGAAACAACTTCAAAAGGTATTTTAGCCCTCCAAAGAGCCTCTGCTTCCTCTCCACCCCTTCCAAAGACAAAAGGATCACCACCCTTGCATCTCACTACCCTTAATCCTTTTTTTGCGTACTTAACAAGGATTTGATGAATCTGCCCCTGCTCCATTCGCTTCCCACGGGGTGTTTTTCCCGCATCGATCCATAACACGCCAGGCCGCGCTCCAAGCAAGATGCCAGGGCTAACCAGTCGGTCGTACAAAATCACATCTGCCTTGGCTAAAACTTCCCTTCCTTTCCTTGTAAGAAGTCCAGGATCACCGGGTCCTGCACCTACAAGCCAAACCTTTCCCACGCTACTCACGGCGCATCTCCTCGACTAATCGAGCCCCAATAAGCTCTGCTTCCAGCGCAGGCCCCTCACTCGAAGCTTTTTGGGGCTCATCAAAGCGATTCTTTACTCCCGCACACAGATGCAAGGTTCCGTTCGGTTGTATTTGTGCGAAAGCTCCTAATGACTCGGAGCAACCTCCACCCCAAGCATGAAGAAAGCTTTTCTCAGCACTTACGCAGCGACGAACTGCGGGGTCATCAATTTGTGCAAGCACTTTTAATATTTCTAAATCATCTTTCCGACACTGCACGGCAATAGCACCTTGGCCTGGTGCCGGTATCATCCAGTTCACATCCAATCTCTCCATCTCAAGCCCCTCTGGCACACCTCCAAGCCGATCGATCCCTGCACACGCAAGAAGCACCCCCTGCCAATCTTTTTCCAAAAGGCAACGCTCCATCCTGCGATCCACATTTCCGCGTATCGTCCGAAAACGACTTTCAGGTTTTCTTTCACCCCAAAAGAGTCGTCGTCTCGGACTCTCCGTACCAACCCACCCATCAGATCGAGTAGCAGAATTGTCACGCTTGCGAAATACCCATGCATCTCTCGGATCGGCACGCTCAGGATAAGCACCGACGACAAGAGACTCTGGTATATATGTGGGTAAATCTTTTGCGCTGTGAACTGCCATCTGTATCTCGCCTTTCAACAATCTCTTTTCTAACTCCGAGCTAAATTCACCAACCACATTCGCAATCTCATCCCCGAACTCCGATCGCTCGTCTCCTGAAGTCTGAATTACTACGAGCTCAACCCCAATGCCAGGGCTTTTCGCTCGAATCTTCTCAGCAACCCTCCTCGCCTGTTCAAGTGCTAAACGACTTCCACGTGTACCCAGCCGCAACCTCATCCTCCTGTTACCTGAAATCCTTCAACCCCACTGATCCGTCCCAAAGCAAAAGAAGCCTCATGTTTCCTAAGAATCTCTTCTGCGCGATGAATTGCCAGCAACGACTCAGGCTGAATCTCGCTACGTCTCGCTAAGCCTTCCAAATCCACCCACATACTATCCGGAAAGACTCTCTGCAGAGCCGTTAGGGTCCTTGGAACTCCTAGATCAAGAAGCAGTTCGGGACCTTTTTCACTACAACCTTCCCACAAAAGCTCGCCACCCGCCAAAGCAGAGACCACCACAGACGATAGCTTTACCGCCTTCTCCCATTCAGCCCACGGGACAACTTGTGCGCCAAGATCAGTAGCTAGACTCATCGCACGTTCTGTTGACCTCGAGGAAATCCAGATGGGATGATTCGAAAGGCTCTTAACGGCAAATCCAAAACTTCGGGCCGTCAGACCAGAGCCCAATAAAAGAAGTGGACCCCTCTCCTTTTCAGAAAGAATTTCATGCATAGCCACTGCGGCTAATTTTCCGACCGATGCATCCCCCTTCCCGAACCCTGCCTCTGCTCGTGCCGCACGTGCTGCTCGTAGTCCCGATTGAAAAAGTGCGTGCATCGCTTTACCCGTACCACCTGCCTCGCGGGAGGATCCATAAGCCTGCCGCACCTGACCAAGAATCTCATTTTCCCCAACCACCATAGAGCGCAAACCTGTCGCCACTTCTGCAAGGTGCCGCCAACAACTAATGCCTTCATGCAGATAAACACCGCGAGCCTCTTGCCAAGCCCGACCCAGATCCTCAGGCATTGATTTGGCTAGATCAGCAATAATACTCGGACCCCTCTTCTCGGAACGACCGTAGATTTCTACCCGATTACAGGTGCTTAAGAAAACAACCTCAGCGGCGCCCTCGTGTTCAATAAGATGAGGAATCCAGCGCTCTCCTGCGGAGGAGGCCAATAATTCCCGGACATTGAGTGGGGTCGCATGATGATCAACTCCAACGCAAAAGATTCCATCTAACATATTCATCCTTTTCTCAGAAGAATTCGGGACTTCTTGGGAGCCGCGTCTGGTGGTGTTCGCACAGGCTGACCCAAGAGCTTTGTGATTTCGAGCTGAAGAGCTTTAGGGGATTTTGAATCCATATCTGACCATACCACATCTCCTTGTTTGCCAAAGATTGTGACCTTCATTTTTGTGTCATCACTGCCCCAACCAAGAGCTTCAGTCGCTTTTCCTGTAAAATCAGCAATTCCACATAAATCACCCCTCGGATTCTTTATATTCTGATTGGCGCGATACCACGGAATCAAGCGCTCCGCCTCTTCATCTAGATCAGCTTTCATCTTGCCTGTCGTCCAACCCTTAAACAAAGTCCCAATCGATTTCCGTAAATCCACCACAACAATCACCCGAAAAGCCTCACGACCCTGCCATCCGTAGATTGAGCGACCGAATTCCCTAGTTTGATCGGCAAGTGGCTGGCTGCTTGCCAGAAGTACAGTCACATACCCTGCTGGATTCAGAGATACTGTCTTTCCGTCGCAATTGACATAGCCAGTTAGCTCTCCAGCCACTGCAGAAGCAGTCAGGGCTATGAGGATGCAAAATCTCTTCACTTCACCTCCAATAGCAGACCCGAAAGATAGCGACTTTCTGGGAAATTCGGATCAACAGGATGATCTTTAGACTGGGTCAAAACAGAACAGATCGTAAGCCCCCTGCCCTCTTCCTTTGCCACAGTATTTACCATACCTGTTAAATCCTCACTCCCGATTCGGTGCGAGCAAGAAAAAGTCGCAAGCCGCCCCAAAGGAGACACAACGCGCAGGACCTGCCGGTGAAGTTCTCCAAGAAAACGAAGGCTCGCAGCCCTGCTCTCCCGACTTTTTCCTAAACCAGGGGGATCCAAAATAACCAAACCATACTCCCCCTTTCGACATGTCCGTAAGAACCGTGCCGCATCTTCTTGGGCCCACCGAATCTTGAGATTGTTCTGTTGGGAGGCTGCACGCGCCAAAAGAAGGGAGGACTCGGATCGGTCTACCCCTGTAACATCCTGTGCACCCGCGGAAGCACATCTTAAAGCAAAGCCGCCGTTGTGACAGAAGAGGTCGAGTACTTTTCGTCCCTTTGCCTCCCCCGCAATCAATCGATAGTTCTCTTGCTGATCCAGATATGTTCCTGTTTTTTGGCCATGCCGTATGTCAACAGGAACCCTCAATCCACCGATTTCAACAAGAACAGGCGACTCGGGCACTTCACCGATTGCCTTACCTGGCAGACTCTCCAGCCCCTCAAGTTTTCGTCCTGAGGCATCTCTTCGAATCCAGATCCCTTTGGGTTGCAGAAGGTGAATGAGTGCCTCTTGAATAATTTCCCATGAGTCCTCAACACCACGTGTCGTAATCTGCACGGTGAGATACTCTCCATACTGATCCACCACAAGTCCTGGAATTCCATCCGATTCAGACCAGAACAACCTTCGAGATGCCATTCGCTCTCTCTTTTGGGTGGCTTGAGCCAAGGTCGCTTCGACCCAAGACTTATCGATTCCGCCAATATCCTTCCGAAACCGTCTCCAACCAATCCTAGACGTTGAAGAGGTAAAGCCCGTTCCTAACAGTTCACCACTCCCCCCATATGCTACAGCTATCCCATCCTTCGGGGTGCTACCTTGAAAATCGATTTCCTCGGAAAGAATCCATGGGTGCCCAAGAACAGCTTTTGATCGAACGCCAGGCTTGAGCCGAAGCGTGTCACCGGTCCAGGAGGTCAACCTCGCAGATCAGCCACTTGGGTTTGGCCGATTTCAGGATACTCGTAAACATCACCCTTATAGTTTTTAAGAATCACCCGATCATCTGCTATTCCCACGATATATCCAGGCCCGATCGGAATCTTTCCGCCACCCCCTGGCCCATCCACCACATAAGTGGGAACTGCATACCCAGTCGTATAACCACGTAACTGCTCCATAATTTCCTGGCCCTCCCGAATTGTCGTTCGCAAATGAGCCGATCCAGTAATCAGATCACACTGATATAGGTAATACGGCCGGACGCGACAAAGGAGCAGTTTTTGAAACAGATCTTTTAATATTTCTGCGCGATCATTCACTCCTTTTAAAAGAACACTCTGATTTCCTAGCGGGATTCCTGCATCCGCTAGTCGCCCTAAAGCTTCTCGGACTTCATAACTTAGCTCCTTGGGATGATTGGAGTGAACACTCATCCAAAGAGGGTGATGCTGCTTAAGCATCGAAACCAGCTCAGGGGTAATTCGTTGTGGCAAGAAAATTGGGATCCGGGTTCCAATTCTGATAAATTCAATACTCGGGATGCTCCTCAAACGGGTCAGAATCGCATTCAGCTTTGCATCCGAAAGGAGAAGTGGATCCCCGCCAGAAAGAAGGACATCCCGGACCTCAGGATGATTTTCTAAATAACGAAAGGCCCCCTCAAGATCGACAGTTAACTCTTGCTCCCCAGCTCCACTGACGACGCGACTTCGAGTGCAGTACCGGCAATAGGACGCACACCGATCTGTAACAAGAAGAAGAACACGATCTGGATAACGATGCACTAGACCAGGAACTGGCATATGTGAATCCTCCCCGCAGGGGTCCACCATTTCATCTGGTGCACTACTCGCCTCTTCGATTCGGGGTACAACTTGGCGACGTATTGGGCAGTCAAAATCTTTGGGGTCGATGAGGCTAAAGAAATGAGGAGTAATTCCTAACGCCAGCTTCTTTCCGGCCAAGATCGTTCCAGCCCGCTCCTCACCACTCAATGGTAGCCGACTCTCCAACTGCTCTAGGGTCTGGATTCGGTTCCGTAACTGCCACGACCAATCGTTCCAGTCCGATGGAGGAACAGAGCCCCAGCTCTCAGACGGAACACGTTGAAACTCTTTAGCTTTCAAGGGTAAGTAGAAAAATTACCCCACAAATCGACCTGCGCCACCTTAAATATTAAGGTTAAGAAACCCTCCGTTTCATTAGATCCACAACTCGATCTTTCACAAGTCCAAGAGGCTGAGGCCCCTCGTCACCCTTTTCGCGACTCCGAACCGCCACTTGACCCGCTTCCGCTTCTCGATTCCCACAAACAAGAAGAAAAGGAACTTTGTCTAACTGCCCCCGCCGGATTTGCCCACTCAGTTTATCCCCCTTCTTGTCTACGGATACTCTCAATCCTGCGGCTCGAAATTCTTCCGCACACTTCTCCGCGTATGCCACCATCTGATCGTTGACGGGGAGAAAACGAGCCTGCTCAGGAGCAAGCCAAACAGGAAAGGCTCCCCGGTAATGCTCGATCAGAACCCCTGTAAAACGCTCAAGTGAACCAAAAGGCGCACGATGAATCATCACAGGGCGATGCTTCTGATTGTCGGAACCGGTGTAGGTCAAATCAAAGCGCTCAGGTAAGTTGTAGTCGACCTGAACGGTTCCCAACTGCCACTCCCTCCCAATTACATCCTTCACCACAAAATCAATTTTGGGTCCGTAAAAAGCAGCCTCCCCAGGCTCTTCACTCGTCTGTACCCCAAGCTTCTTCGCTGCCTCCTTGACTGCCATCTCCGCTTTTTCCCAACCATCCTTCGATCCTACATATTTATCTGAGGCAGGATCTCGAAGCCCAACTCGAACCCTGAAATCACCAATGCCTAGGGTATCTAAAACAAGTCGGACCATCCCCAAGCATCCCTCGACCTCTTTTGCGACCTGTTCCTCTGTGCAAAATAAGTGGGCATCGTCTTGAGTAAAACCGCGCACCCGCGTCATCCCGTTCAACTCTCCCGACTGCTCCCACCGATACACCGTCCCAAACTCGGCCAATCGAACAGGCAAATCCCTATACGACCTCGGACGAGATGCGTAGATCTTAATATGCATCGGACAATTCATCGGCTTAAGCAGGTAGCCCTCGATTTCCCCTTTGCTGATTTTGTTACTCAACTCCGCACAGGAGCACCCCTCTTTAGCTAATTTGTCCATCGTATCTCGGTCAATGATTGGGGGGTACTGTGACTCTTGATAGTAAGGAAAATGCCCAGACGTACGGTACAGCCCCAGCCGTCCAATATGCGGAGTAAAGACCTGCTCATATCCCCGCTTCCCCAGCTCCTCTAAAAGAAACTTCTGCATCTCATGTCGGACAATCGCTCCGTTAGGAGTCCACATCACTAACCCCTGGCCCACCTCGTCATCGATCAGGAACAGATCCAACTCCTTGCCTAGCTTCCGATGATCACGCTGCAAAGCCTCCTCCTGAGCCTTCAGACTTGCCTCAAGCTCCTCCTTGCTCGGGAAAGCTGTCCCGTAGATCCGCTGCAACATCTTGTTCTTCTCATCCCCCCGGTGATAAGCCCCCGCCAAGCGGAGCAACTTAAACGCCTTAATCTCTCCTGTGCTCTTTACATGGGTGCCAGCACAAAGATCAGTGAAGTCGCCGTTGCTGTAAAATGAAATTGCCTCTCCCTCTGGGATGTCGCCTAACCGGCCGATCTTGTACGACTGCTTCTTCCCCTCAAAGAATGACTTTGCTTCGACCCGACTCACCTCCTTGCGGGTAAACGGTTGATTCTCCTTCACCACCTTTTTCATCTCCGCTTCTATTTTCGTAAAGTCCTCCTCACTGAAGCGGTGAGACAAATCAAAATCGTAGTAAAACCCAGCATCCGTCGGAGGCCCAATATCCAGCAAAGCATCAGGCCAGAGACGAAGCACCGCAGTGGCCAACACGTGGGCAGTCGAATGTCTCAGCTCCTCAAGAGGGGTCATGGCCATCGCTTGAACCTAGGGAGTTCCCGGCTTTCGCACCAGCCGCCAACTGCCTGCCGCATCCCTCACCTCCCACCCGTGCTTAGCCAACTCATCCCGTATCCGATCCGACTCTTTCCACTCTTTGGCTTTGCGGGCCGCCTCTCGAGCTTCCCCCATTTTCCTGATTTCATCTGGTACCTCTACAATTTTCTCAAAAGCTGGCTCCACCCCAAAAACAGAAAGAATCCGATCTAATCCCGTCAGTTCCTTGGCAGCCTCTTCAGGGCTCAGACCCGTTTTTCGCCTCTGCTCCAGTTCCCCCAATGCTGTGTACATCGCACCCAGAGCCTTAGGGGTCTCTAAATCTTCCTTCAAAGCGTTCCATGCAGGCAGGAAAGATCCCCATCCCTCAACTTTCTTTCCCCTGGATGCCTCCTCCAAGCCGAGCCGTAAACGACCCAATCTTTCCCGCCCATGCCTGACTGCTGTCATTGTGTCCCAGGAGAAGTTTAATGGTTGGCGATAGTGTCCGGAAAGCAGCACCAACCGAAGATCCGAGGAGTCCCACCCGCGGGATGTCACATCGTCCAGAGTGTAAAGATTTCCAAGACTTTTACTCATCTTCCGGCTCTCCACTAAAAGATGGGAAACATGAAACCAGTGACGGACAAACGCCTTACTGGTAGCCGCTTCACTTTGCGCAATCTCGTTCTCGTGATGGGGAAAGATCAGGTCGGCACCACCTCCGTGAAGGTCGATCGTCTCCCCCAAAATCTCCATAGCCATCGCACTGCACTCCAGATGCCAACCCGGTCGACCCTTACCCCAAGGGCTTTCCCAAAAAACATCTCCATCCTCTTCCTTATAAGCTTTCCATAGAACAAAGTCGGCCGCCTGCTCCCGGGCGTACTCGTCCGCATCCGCCCGACCCGAAGCCCCCTCCTTCACCTCCCGCTCATCCAGATGGGATAGCTTTCCATAGGAAGCAAAGGATTTAACCCGGAAATAGACTGAACCGCCCGCCTCATAGGCATGACCTCCTTGAACCAGTTTCTCAACCAGGGAAATCTGTTTTGGAATAAACTCCGTGGCACGAGGCTCCTTGGTTGGCTTCTGTAATCCAAGGGCCTGTCCATCCTTCCAAAAACGGTCGGTCCATCCCTGGGTAAAATCTCCCAGCTTTTGTTTGGCTTCCCGCGCTCCACGGATCGTCTTGTCGTCCACATCAGTCAGATTTCGCACGTGTGCAACTTTCCCACCGGCCTCCTGCCAAACCCGGACAAGTAGATCCTGCGCCACAAAGGTCCGGAAATTACCGATATGGGCAGGGCCGTAAACCGTTGGGCCGCAGGCATAGAATTTTAGCGCCTTTCCGTCGGAAGCCGAAAGCGGCTTCACCGATCGACTCGCTGTATCAAAAAGCCTGACTTCCTCCATCCGCAAAATCTAGGCAGCTGGAGGCAAAACTTAAATCATTTCTCTGCCCGCCACAAAAACCCTATAAATGGTCAATGCGCATGTCCCGCCTGGCCCTTTTTCTAGCAGTTCTCTTAGTTTCAGGGGCAGCCTTCGCCCAATCGACCAATACGGCAGTGATTCCGGTCCCCATGACCAAACCGGGCTGGATGGAGAGGCATGAGTCGATGAACGCCAAGGCCCGCCAAGGCAAAATCGACCTCATCTATATCGGGGACTCTATTGTTCAACGCTACGAAGGGGTCGGTAAACCCGTCTGGGATCACTACTACGCTCCGCGAAATGCCCTCAATCTTGGAATCAGCGGCGATCGCACCCAGCACGTGATCTGGCGACTCGACCACGGGAACATCGAAGGAATTAGCCCCAAACTGGCGATTGTCATGATTGGCCAAAATAATGGAGGACATAACACCGCCACGGAAATCGCGGAAGGAGTGACAGAAGTAGTCAAAAGAATTCGCACCAAGCTTCCCAACACCAAAATCCTACTTCTCGGTATCTTTCAGCGCCGCGAGAAGCCAACTCCCGAGCGGGCTGTGTTAGCCGAAGCCAATCAGATCATCTCAAAATTGACCGACTCCTCCATCAGTTATATGGATATTAACTCGGTTTACGTTCAGCCCGATGCCACGATTGCGGCATCCCTTATGCCTGACTTCGAACATCCCAGTGAACTTGGCTTCAAGCGTTGGGCTGAGGCCATCGAAGCCAAAGTAGCTGAATTGATGAGGGATCAACCCATCTCCCCACTACCCTAGTTTATGGATTTCTCCTCGCTTCACCAAGCACTCACGACCGCCTTTTCCTTGGGTATGGTGGTGCTTCTCAGTCCGGAGGTGTTTGTTCTGGCTCTTGTCATGGCAGCCCACAAATCCCGTGCCCGCCTCAATTCGATCGTTTTCTTTCTCGGCTCATCGATCGGCCTTTTTTTTGCCATCGGGATTGGCCTTTGGATCACTCCTAACCCAACTCCAGGTTTGGACCATCCCTCATGGATCCACTTTGCCGTACGGGCGAGCATCGGTACGGCGCTCCTTTGGGTGGGTATCTACCGGACTTGGCAGTTCTTGACCGGAAAGGATGACCGTAAACCAAAGAAAGAATCCTCCCCTTCAGGACTCAAGGCAAAGTTCCTCACCTTTTTTCCTTCGCTGAGCACAAGCTCCGAACCCCCCATCGGTATTCACTATATTTCGAGTACTTTCCTGATTGGTCTCTTCACCACTGGTCTTCACCCCAAAACCTCAATTCTCGCCATCACCGTTGGACACCAGATCACCCGGGCGAGTGGCAATCTGGCCAAAGTTTCCGCCTTTGCCCTTTTTAGCTTCCTATCCCTCCTACCTGCGATTGTCCCTCTTCTTTTGGCCATCTTCCGACCTGAGGCTGGTCCAGCCATCAAGCAGAAGTGTTCCGACTTTCTAGAGAAGAATGGACGCTGGATCGCAGCACTGATCTGCTTTGCTTTTGCGTTCATTCTCTGGAAAGACGCCCTGACCTCCCTGCCCCGCTGATTCTCGCTTCGGACAGTTTTTTCGAGTAAGGTTTCCTTTCTGTGAAAAAGGAAAAGGCGCTCAACATTCCCATCCGTTCCCGACGTCTCCGTAGGACTTTCGGAATCCGCAGGCTTTTCTCTGAAACTATTGTATCTCCCTCTCATCTCGTCGCTCCGCTTTTCGTTGTAGATGGTCAGGGCAAGCCGGAGTCTATCCCCAGCCTTCCCGGTCATTTCCGCTTTCCCATCCCCGCCCTCGTTCGGGAGGTACACCGACTCGCACGACGCGGTGTCGGGGGGATCGCCATCTTCCCAGCCATTCCTCAAAGACTGCGTACCCCCGGCGCCAAGGAGGCCCTCAATCCCAAAGGGCTGATCTATCGCGCTATCAGAACCATAAAGAAGGAGCTCCCGGAGTTTCCTATTTTTGCAGACGTCGCTCTCGACCCCTATACCTCCCACGGCCATGACGGTCTCCTGAATCGTTCCGGCAAAGATGTCGACAACGATTCAACCGTCCGCCTCCTAATGAAACAGGCCGTCCTTTTAGCCGATGCAGGCGCCGATTTTGTCGCCCCCTCCGATATGATGGATGGCCGCATTGGATACATTCGCGGGGCCCTCGACAAAGCAGGATTCACCGAAACCGGGATTCTTTCGTATGCCGCCAAGTTTGCATCCTCCCTTTACGGACCTTTTCGTGATGCAGTAGGGAGCACCCAATCTGCCGGAACCCACTCACTAGATAAGCGTAGCTATCAGGCAGATCCTTCCAACCGCAGAGCCATTCTCAAGGATGCCCTTTTAGATGAAATAGAGGGCGCCGATGTCCTGATGGTAAAACCCGCTGGACCTTATCTCGACATCCTTCGGGATCTGCGGGAGAACACCCATCTCCCACTCGCTGCCTATCAGGTCTCCGGCGAGTACGCCCAGATTCACGCCGCAGCCCAAAAAGGTTGGCTCGATTTACGGAAAGCCAGAGATGAGTCCTTACTCTCCATCCGCCGATCCGGGGCAGACCTGATTTTCACCTATTTCGCCAAGGATATGTAGGTAGGGCCGCCTCTACGTAGGCGGCGTCAATTGACTGCGGGTAGCCTCTAGCAAAAAAACTGCGGCCGGGTCGTAGACCAGGCCCTACCATTGTACGAATGATCCTCTTTCCCATGAAGCTTTTTGGACGATAATCCCTTATGTCTGTGGAATCCAAATATCAGCTGATTGAGGTAAAAGTCCAAACCCTCCAGCAGATCTTCAATTCGATGGATCCCTCCCCATTTCACGAGCGGGATCTAGATCGGGAGGCTGAAGAGTTTATTGTCAGCTGGGCAAAGGAACACTCCTCCCGTAAACCGTACAAGCTGATCGTCCATCTCGGCCAAGCCACTGATCGACCGGACGCTGTGCAGATTCTTTCCGATTCGATCCGAAACTATTTTGCCTATCGCGCAGAAATGAACCGTCGCGAGCTCAAACAACTCCTGCACTACGGCTGGATCAGTCTCGTTATTGCTACCCTCTTTTTAGGACTTTGTGTGACGATCGCACAGACGGTCGACCCGGAACTCGGTCGCTTCCGCCCCATCCTGCGCGAAGGACTAATCATTCTGGGATGGGTCGCCATGTGGCGTCCGCTCGACGTCTATCTGTATCGCTGGTGGCCCGTCCATCGGTTGGGTCGGATTTATCGTGGTTTGAGCAGGATGCCGATTGAGATTCGAATATCATAAACTGCTGATTTATCTTTAGAGGATTTCCAGCATGGGCCAGAAAGTGAATGCTCTCAGACTGGAAAAAAAGAATTTTCGATTATATCTCATATTGTCGCGGTGACGCCTCCTAAGAATCACAGTCACTAAGCAACATCTGGCCAGCAGTGGTTTAGAGGGCGTCTACGTCTGTGTCTTAATATAACCTTCATTTTTCTTGGAATCACTTTGTAAAATAGATTGTAGCTCAGTTTGCTATGTCCTGTTTGGGATATATGTTGTCTTTGTGAATGATCATGTATTTAAACTGCGCTCAATCTGCTGTAAGGAGATATTTCTCTCCCCCTCGCAGGGCATGATGCCTGAGCTTTTGAGACTATTTTTTGTGGGTGAAATTGGCGTAAAAGCAAAAGCGGTTGCAGAAAGAAACAGAAGCTATCGATATGGCGACTTCATTATGCATAACGGTGATTACCCCTTGCCTAAATTAAGGGGATGCAACTACCGCCTTGGAGTTTACAAATCGGACTGGAGATCAATCGACATTTGTTTCTGGAAAAGAAAAGGTGCTACTAGCTTTTTTGATCTCCATGACTCGCTTGTATCGTGGAAAAGCCTGTTCCAAGACATGGTAGGTGGAAAGTCACCTTTTGGAACACCTAGACTAAAGAAAAAGATCTAGTCGAAGCAACGACCGCGTGATTCTGAGTTCTGCTCCTGACAGATCGGATAACTTCAGTCCTCGCTTATTATCACTTTCGACATAACGTACATTAAGTGCCGATCTCGGATCTAGCTCCCCGCATTTTTATTTCTCCCAACTGGGGAATTGCAACCGAACTAGTTCGCAATTACCTGCAGTACCTAGCCCTTGCCCCAGTCTTTTTCCTGAACGGCCACAAGCCCCCGCCTCAAAAGAAGGATCTCGTCCTCCATAATGGAAAATCTGAACTGGATCACAGGCTCGACGCAGAAGTTACCCTTATCGTGTATCAAGAGGGTTGGCACGTTCTCGAAATGGTTTTTTGGAAAAACCGTGGAGCCTGCGGCTGGGTGGATCTTCAGGATGACCCAAAGGACTTAAAGACGGTTTTAAAGAAGGCCATGAACGGCCATACGCCCGTCGCGACACGCAGTACAAAACCCTATGTGCCAAAGCTTAACGGATTTCTTGACCGAAAAACAGGCCGTCATCTGACCCGCCGGGAGCTCGATATTGCCACACGCCTCACCCGTGGCTCTACTGATAAGGAAATCGGCAGGCAACTCGAGATCTCTTGGGGCACGGTTCATAACCACCGTAAATCGATCTACCGCAAGCTCGGGGTTCATTCCGTCCCCCAGATGATTCATAAACTGCAAAACCTCACCCCTAAAAGTTGATCCTCAGAATTTCCAATTCAGCACTTTTCATTGCTTGTTTTGCAGCTAACTAAGGCCCCCGCCTAAACAGCATCAAGACCCTGTCAGATTGAGTCGATCTTGATTTACGGCTTCTTTTTGAACAGCCTCTGGCCGCGATTCCGCCTTTTGATGAGAATCTTGAGATTAGCTGAGTGCCTTTTCTTAGATGGATTAGCCTGAGATTTGCTGGATCGATTGGAGTTCACCTTTCGAGCAAGGGCCTCATACATGGCTGCTGATAGTTCCCCAATCTCATGCTGATGTAGTTCGTCCTTTGTCACATCCTGCTCAACCGATATAAAACCCGTGAGATGACCGCTATCATTATGGATCGGCTCCAAATGGATCTCTACCCAATACGGTTTTCCGCTTTTCGTGTAGTTGACCATGCGCGTTCGGACGGGAATTTGGCGCTGGATTGCATGATTCAGAACCTCCCTAGGTCTTTTCTCTGATAGTGCACCACTCAAAATATGCCCCGGCCGTCTCCCAAGAAGTTCATCTGAATTATATCCACACATACGCGTAAAGGCGGCGTTTACCCACACAATGAACCCGCCCGCATTGGCGATCACCACCGATAAATCAGTATGAGCCGCCCATCGTTCCAGCACCATGCCAAGGGGCTGGCTCTCTCCGTCCCGCTTTTTAAGATAGTTCATTTTGATTGAGGCAATAACCAATGAGACCAAGTAAAGATCATCAGCGTTTTTACAGATTTAGCAAACTATTTATAGTAGTTATTATAATTGCTAATATAGGCAAATATGATCGATGATCGGTAATTGGTGCCGATTCGATGAAAGGAGGCTAGTCCAACAGGCCTCGAGGTTTCGTAAAACGGGATAAAGTCCCCACAAAATAATTTAGTTCACTGACTGGGAAAACCTCAGAATTCCTTTCTCCGCGTCGTAGTTCAAGATTCGTGTCTTTCCGGTCTTTTTATTGCTTACGCTGACCATGGCTGTGTTTCCACTCTGATTGACAGCCACGACCTCCTCATCCTCTCTGGCTACTGATGAGGTCCAGCGACTGATTCCGTTTGTACCGATCCCAGCAATCCTTCGTTCGTCTTTCTTGACCACGATTGTGGTCCCCTTCTCGCTACTGAAAACATCAGAAAAAAGAAACAAAAAGCAACCGATACAAAGGGCTCCCCTGAAAAGACGGCCGAAGCGAAGATTGATCACTTGAGAAGCAGTAGTGCAGCCACAATGAAAATATTTACAAATGCCATTGGGATAAACACTTTCCACCCCAAGTTCATCAATTGATCATACTTAAACCGGGGAATGGTCCAACGAATCACGATAAAGAAGGCGATAAAGATCAGTACTTTCACTAAAAAAACGCCCACCGAAATAAATCCAAACCACCAAGGCATTCCATGCCCAGCCAACCAAGAGGGCAAAGCCCATCCTGCCACAGTTTGTGGCATGGGAAGTCCATTGAACCAAGGAAGCGGAAGACTCCAGCCCCCCAAGAAAAGAGTCACCATAATGGCTGAGGCCGAGATCATTGCTGCATATTCCCCGAGAAAAAAGAGGGCAAAGCGCATCCCTGAATACTCTGTATGATAGCCCCCAACTAGTTCCGTTTCGGCCTCAGGCAGATCAAATGGCAGTCGATTGGTCTCTGCAAATGAGGCAATCAGAAAAACAAGAAATGAGAAAGCCAAGCAAATCCCAGTGAAAATACCCACAATCCCATCTCCAAAACTCGGAACAGCCAGCCAACCATGCTGAACTTGGTAATCAACAATCTTTCCAAGGTTTAGCTGCCGGGTAACTAGAAAGACGGGAACTACGGAAGCTCCCATCGCAATCTCGTAGGAAATAATTTGTGCAGATGAGCGTATGCCTCCAAGGAAGGGGTATTTAGAATTCGACGCCCAGCCTGCCAAAACAATCCCGTACACGCTCAGGGATATGACTGCGAAGACAAAAAGAAGCCCCACATCTAGGTTGGCGACTACACCGCTGATCTGAAACGCCTCCACAGTCGCAGAGTTCCAATGAAACGAAGCCGCAAACCAGCTCGCCAAGGGTCGAAGGTCGAATCCAGGACTAAAGGGAATTACGGCCACTGTTACTAAGGCGGGAACCATCGCTAAAATTGGGGCTAAGTTGAAATAAAGTTTATTCACCGAGGCAGGAACAAACTGCTCTTTGAGCAAAAACTTCATGGCGTCGGCCAGGCCCTGCCCTAACCCAAAGATTCGAATATTAGTAAAAGGAATCCCTACTCGGTTCGGACCCATGCGATCCTGCATCCAAGCGCTTAACCTTCTCTCCGCCGTTACGCTTCCAGGAACCATGACAAGAACCACTCCGGCTACTGCCATGGCTTTGAGAAGTGAAAAGCCTAAGAAAACAAGGTCTGGTGCTTCTAGAATCATGCGAAACTTTATCCTAAAATCAAATTAGGCCAAGACAGCTTTCTTGGGCTTCTCCAAGAGCAGGGTCAAGAGCGCTCCCACAACAAGAAAAGCAGCAGCTACTAAAAAAGAAGATCGGAAATTACCGCTGGAAGCCTTCAACATCTGTTGAAGACGGCTTAGGACGAACCCGCCCACTCCCCACGCGGTAAATAGGATTCCATAATTCACCCCAAAGTTCGTAAGGCCATAGAGGTCTTTGGCAAAAGCAGGAAAAAGGCAAAGGTTTGCCCCATAATGAAAACCGATCGCGGTCGCAAGCAGAACGATGAGAATTGGATAACTGAAAGCCTCAGTCACTGGTACAGCGATAAGCATACAAACCGCCTGCAAAATAGTTACAGCAAGGAGGGTTGTTCTTCTCCCGATCTTGTCCGATACAAACCCAGCTACCACTCTTCCGGACGCATTCCCTAAGGCTAAAACAACTACAGCAAGAAAAGCCATCTCACCCATACTTTTCTTTGCCATTCCATTGATGCTGCTAATCACCATGAGTCCAGCACCAGAGGCAACAAAGTAGATCATCCAAAGAAGATAAAAGTCTTTACGGACAAACAAACCGAGAGGCTGCACAGAAACCTGCTCGACCATTGACTTCTCGCTTGTCTCAACAATTCTCTCTTCTGGATTTTTTAATAGCATAGCAAAACCACACACTGAAATAAGGAAGAAAAGGGAATAAAACGACGTCGCAAAACCAACTCCCCCCTTTTTCAGAAGTAGATCGGTAAGAGGAGCAATATAGAGCGGGGCCAGCCCAAACCCTGCCACGACAATACCAGCAACTTTTCCCGTCATGGATGCTGGGAACCACTTTAATGCAGGGGGCGTTGCTGCGGAGTATCCAAACCCGATCCCGATTCCCGAGAGCACCCCAAAACCCAATACCCAAACCTTGTAATCAGAACTTTGGGAGCAAATTCCCAATCCAGCTGCTACAAGAACTCCGCCCAGCAATGCTGTCCGCCTGGGTCCAAACCGGTCCTGGCATCTCCCCCCAAGAATCATGACAAATGCAAAAACGAGACAACAAACCGCATAAGGATCGTTCAGTCGCGCCGAGTCCCATCCGAAATCTCTCTCAATTGCACTTTTAAAGATACTCCACGCATAAAGAATTCCTAAGGCCAGGTTGATCCCAGTCCCACCTGCCGCAACCTTCCATCCTGGATTTCGCATTCTAACCAGTTGTCCTCAACCCCGCAGCGATCGCCGCAATGGTCTGCCTTAACTCCGCCAAGAGAGCCTCTGGGTCACCCTTCCCATCCCTCTCCGCTGAACGCCAAGCCTGAAGAAGGTTTACCTGCCAACGATGCAAAGCCCTCAAGGGGCGAACTCGTCGCTCGACAGTGAAGCGAAAGCGAGGTCGCCGCTTAGCTAATGAATCTGGAAAAAGTTGAGCTAACCCACCTTTGACTGCTTCAAACTCCGATTCAATCATACCGAAGATGCGCTTCCTTAATTTCCCATCCTCAACCAAATCGCCATACCAGTGCCCCACATCGAGGTCTGCACTAGCAAAACCACTTTCGAGATTATTGAAAACGTATCTTGCAAACGGCCACTCTTTCACTTTCCCTCTCAAGGCTCGAAACAACTTGGGATTTTCTTCTTTCAATCTAACTAAAGCGCTGCCTGCCCCATACCACCCAGGCAAAAAGAATCGCGACTGAGACCAACTAAAGACCCATGGGATAGCACGTAGATCGCCCCAACCAGCTTGCCCTGTTCTTCGAGATGGGCGGGAGCCTATGGTGCTTCGCTCCACCACATCGATCGGAGTTGCCTGACGAAAGAACTCGATCATTCCTGGCTCCTCGATAAAGGCTCGGTACGATTCCATGCTGGCTTGCGCAAGAAGATCAAAGACCTCAGTCATCTCGGGGTCCTCATCTGAGCCGCTGCTTGAGGAAAGGGAGCTCCTCGCTGTACCCGCCAAGAGTAGCTCCAGATTGTAAGCCGCTGTTGCAACTGTGCCATACTTCTGGCCAATCACCTCACCCTGTTCCGTTACCCGCAAATCACCAGTTAATGTCCCCGCGGGTAACGCTTCCAAAAAGCGGTGCGTAGGTCCCGCACCACGACTTACTGTACCTCCTCTGCCATGAAAAAATCGCGCCGAAACTCCCCTCTCTTTGGCGGCCTGGTAAATAGCCTTTTGACTTCGATGGAGCGCCCACTGGCTAGCTAAAATTCCAGCATCCTTATTACTATCACTGTACCCGATCATCACACGTAAGATCGGGGGGGGTTGCATAGGAAGAACGACCGACCCCTCTCCAGGATCTACTAGCGCCACTCTTCTTCGCATGGCAACTTGTGCTTCCTGTTGAGCCAAAACCTTAATGGTTTTTTGAGTAACTGGGTGGCTCAAGAACTCACCCACCACTCGCGGTGCTGCCTCTAAGTCTGAAAGCGTTTCAAAAAGAGGCGTAATAGGCAAAGGGCAAACTTCAGATCCGTCTTCCCCTGGGCGCGTTAGCCCTGCGGCACGACAGAAGATATGAATCGCTAAAAGATCAGACACATCGCGAGTCATGCTGATAATCGAAAGTCCTAGCCCATCGATCCCGTGTAATTTTGCGTGCCTGGCTAAAGCTTGATAAGTGCCGATTACGTCAGCCGCGGCTGGTCCCGCTCTTACAGCCTGCTCAACCGTCCAAGGCGTCTTTTTTAACCAGCCTTCTAAAAGAATTCTTCTCTCCGACTCAGGCCGACTTCGATAAGGAGTGTCGCCCCTACATCCAGTGGCTGCTTCTAACTCCTCAATCGCTTCATCATGCCTTCCGCTATTTTGGCGCACATCCAATGCCGCCAAGTGAAATCCAAATACCTCCACGATTCGTATCACGGGGTCCACCTCGGCTGCCGCAAGCCGAGCTGAACCTACGGCTATCAGCGAACGCCGAATGACCCCCAGGTCTAGAATCAGATCCTCTGGCTGAATGTAACCCCCTTTTCCCTCCATTTCAGGAGGCAAATGAGCACGCATTAAAAGAACTGCCTCACGCCAAGGCTCCTCCTGATAAACCGCAATCTTATCCCGCCGCTCCGGATCAACTCTTGTTCGCCAATCTCCCAACCACTTTTCAAGTTCTGGGGGAATCCCATGGTACTTCTTGGAAAGTGTTAGCCGAGCCGCGAGCTTCTCTAACGAGCTGCTCAACAAACGTAAGGCTGCCTCTCGATACTGTATCAAGCTCACCTCCGTTGTGACTGAAGTAACAAGAGGATGACCATCCCGATCTCCCCCTACCCACGTTCCAAAGGAGAGTGAGGGCCTTACCGCAGGATGATTGGGCCCCGTGGAGCCCAAACCCGCTAGCACCCATGCCTCCTGCAGGCGCCGATCCGTCTCTACGATCGATTTAGCCATCGATCCCGCCAGGCAGTGAATGACGCCCTCACGCTCCATATCCACTGTGGGCCTTTGTGTTCGAACCTCCTCAGTTCTCCACCACCTCTCTAAAACTACCTTCAACTGAGCCTTTCGATCCCGTTCCACTGAATCCTTTTTCCCAATCCCAGACCTTTCGACCAAGATTCCGTAAATCTCCTGCATGCACGCGAGCACAGATCGACGCCTTGCCTCAGTCGGGTGAGCTGTCAGGACCGGCTCAACCCGTAATGTAGGCAACTCCGCCGCAAGACTATCCGAGTCCACACCCTCTTTTTTCATCTGTCGCAAGGCCTGTGCCCAAGAGCCCGGTTCATTTGCAGGGCCATGAATCTCCTCATTCATCCTACGCATCGCTGCTGCTGTTGCCTCCTCCGCAACGTTCAAAAGGCCAAAAGCAAGTGAGTAGGCACGCGTTACCTTACCTTTCTCAATTTTTGGTAGCTCGCTTTTGCCGATTCCTCGAAACGGAAGCGCGGAAACCACTGCTCCCTCTCCTAGCTCAAACAACAACTCGCAAAATGCTTCCATCAACCATTGTAAATCACTTTCCACTTTCGCGAAACCCACCATCAACCGCTTTTGATACGAAAGGTTTTCCTTCGCAGGCGCACCCTTCTTCTTGGCCCCAGCTGGGTTGCTTTTCTTCATCCCCTAACCCTTACGTACTAAAACTATCTCCACAGGAACAGGTAGCTCTAGCGTTGGGATTCGTTACCCGAAAGCCTCCCTTAAGCAGATCCGTACTGAAATCCACCTCAGATCCACTAACAAAAACCGCACTCTTCGGATCCAGAGAAATTCTTACCCCGCGACTTTCTACGAGTATGTCCTTCGGACCAGCCCCCCGAACCAGCTCCATCTGATACTGTAGGCCGCTGCACCCACCCCCAACGACTGATACCTTAAGCGCACCTTCTGGATACTCCTTCTTCTTGAGTAAATCCAACAAGTGAATGGCTGCCGCATCCGAAAGCTTAATGAGCTTCTCAGATCCAATCTTGTGACTGGCCGATCCCTCTGCTGGCAACGAATTTATCATCCCTCAATCCTAGACCGAATTTAGGCACTCAACCAGCCTGCTCACTTTTCCTGAAATATTGCCGTCGATGATGGGGCTAAGCTTCGCTCCACCAAGCGAACCAAGGGTCGCGGCTGAAACCCTAAAAGGAGTTGAAGGAAACCAGCAAGCAACAGAATCCAAACAAGAAAAGATGGAAAACGCTGTGCAGGAACCGCATCCGCTTCTCGCTCCCAATACATCGCCCGAATGGGCATGAGGTAAAAACCAAGCCCCACGACTGCCATCACCACTCCCACCAGTAGCCCTGGAATCTCACCGGCGTTCCATAAGGTCGTGAAAACCGATAACTTCGCAGAAAAGCCTAACAAGGGCGGCAAACCCGCCATAGAGAGAAAGCACAGCGCCAGACCAAGCGCCACTCCAGGATCTCTCTGACCTAAACCATCCAAATGTCGTAAATCGGCACTCCCGTGAACTCTCTCCATTTCCAGAATAAAAATTAAAACCGGGAAAGTGGAGAGCAGATACACCCAAAGGTACCCCACCACAGTCCCCATGCCCGCCTCCCCCAAGGTTCCTAAGGCCAGAAGCATGTACCCCGCATGCGCGATGCCCGAGTACGCCAAATATCTTTTTAAGTTTCTCTGGGGCAGCGCAGCAAGGGTTCCCAGTGTCACTGTTGCGATTCCTAGGGTCAAAAGAACAGGCCGAAATACAACCGCCACCGAATCTAATGCAAAGGCCCCAAATCCAAACACTCGTAATAGAAGAACGAATCCTGCAGCTTTGGACGCGATTGCGAGAAATGATGTAATGGGTGTGGGTGCCCCCTCATATACATCTGGTGCCCAAGCATGAAAAGGGACTGCCGCAATTTTAAACCCCAACCCCGTCAAAATTAATCCCACCGCCAAAAGAAAGCCCAAGCTGGCAGAGTGACCCGCTTGATCGAGTAAGATTCTGCTGAAATCGGTAGAGCCAGTAGCTGCATAAAGCCACGCAATTCCCATAACCAAAAAACCGGTCGAAAGCCCCCCCATCACCAGCAACTTTATTCCGGCCTCGAGGCTGGCCACCCGACTCCTATGAAATGCCGCAAGTAAGTACATCGACACAGCAACGAGCTCAAGGGCCACAAAAATCGCAAGGAAATCTCGTGCACTTGCCAGTAGGGAAAGACCTGCGGTGGAGAAGAACGGTAAGGCAAGAAACTCGGCCCTGACAACCTCCTCCTTTCCCATCGGGTATCGAACAGACATGAAGGTCACTCCAAGAAGGCAAAGCACAAAGAAGGGTTTAAAAACTGAAGATAGTCCATCAGTAACGAAAAGATTGCCCCAAGAAGGCGGCATGGGTTGCCCCGAACGCCACAACGTCCAACCCAACAAAACGAAACTAAGAACTAAAGCAAGGCCAGGGAGCCATCCCTTCTTTCCTAGTGGAATCAGTGAATCGGCTAAAATGAGTACGACTCCAGTGAGTACCAGTAAAACCTCAGGGCAAAACCACCCACTCATGGTTGAAGAATTCTCTCTAGAACAGGCCGGGCGGGTCCAAGAATAAGATTGGGAATTAATCCAATGGCAAAAAGGAAAAAGGTCAGTATCGCAAAAGGCCAAATCTCCTTCGCTCCGTTCAGGTCTGCAGTCTCATGGGTCACTAAGGCAGCCGAACATGCGCCAGTCGAAATACTTCGAATGGCTCGAAGCATCGCGATCGACGAGAGAACAACACCCCAAGCCCCAACCCCTACAAGTATAGGATGGGCCGACCACGCGCCGAAAAAGATCATGATTTCACCTGCAAAGTTAGCCATCCCCGGGAGACCAATTGACGCCATTCCAGCTACCAGCAGGTAAAACCACAGCTTAGGCGCCCTTTGAGCCAATCCTCCTAAGTCCTGCATCCAGGTTGTCCCGGCACGATTTCCAATCTCTCCCGCAACCGCAAAGCCCAATGCTGCACTAAATCCATGTCCGACCATAAGAACCAAGGCGCCCCCTAATCCCAGCACAGTTCCACCAATCAAGCCCAGAAAAACAGTCCCCATGTGCATCGCACTTGAAAAGCCAAGAAGCCATCGCAAATCTCGCTGGGCAAGCGAAGCTAATCCTAGATAAAGAATATTGGCGGCCAACATCAGTCCGATGAGCCAGCTTATCTCCTTCCAACCCAGTGGCGTCATCGGCAGAGCCAGTCGCAGTAGCCCGTAGAGTCCGAACTTCTTTAGGACACCCGCATGCAACATAGCTGCAGGTGCTGGAGCGGATGCATATCCCCCCGGCGCCCAACTATGAAAAGGCACCAGCGAAACCAGAGTCCCAAAACCAACTAAAAGAAGCGCCGCTAACCAATACTGATTCTCTGAGCGAATCGGATTCGCCCGCAAGGTCTCACTTAACACCCTCCAATCTAATGTGCGAGCCGCCTCCGGAGCAGCCCAAACTAGGCCAATTAAACCCAGTAATAGAACCAAACTCCCCAGCATCAGATAAAGGGTCATCCTCCACGCCGCACCCGTACGATCCCCCTGCCCCCAAATCCCGATTAAGAGGAAGCTTGGAATCAACGCTACTTCATGGAAGGAGAAGAAATAAAATAGATCAACAGAGAGAAACGCCCCTAATGCTCCCAGTCCAACAAGGAGGAGGCAGAGAAAGTACTCCTTGGACCTCTTGACGTCGGCTCGGGCAACCCCAACCGCACTCAATGTGACCACTAAAGTCAAAAGAATCAGCGGAAGACTCAATCCGTCCATGCCTAAACGAAACTGAACAGGAAATACTTCCCGAATCGATGTCACCTGAGGCCCGAACAAAATCTCCCCTTCGCGCAATACTAACCCAAAGGAAAGAAATGCCGGAACACAATTCAAGATCGAAACCCATAATGCCGTCCTGCGAGCAGGAGCTCCGAGAGCAATGGCCACAACCCCCAGCAAAGGAAGCCCAAGTAAGCACGGAAGCGAATAAGAAAGGGTCATCGAAGGACTCCACCGCGACACAACCATCCAATCAGAAAGAAAACCCCAAGAATAAACACCGCCGCATATACCTGGACCTGCCCACACTGCACCAAGCGCAAACCCTGACCAGAGGCCCGAGCCACTACCCCACTTCCACGGAGCAAAAATCCACGGACGACCCACCCCTCAAACGCATCAGCTAATTTGGCGAAGGAGTCTTGAGTTCGCACCAGTACACGCTGATAGAATTCGTCGATATAAAACTTGTTTCGTAAAAACGAAACATCAAGCGGGTCGTGAGAGGCATTGCGATAAAGGCGATAGGCAGGAATGAACCCCGCAAGGGCCAAGACAAGGGAAATCCATAAAGTCCAAGCCGCATGACCATCCTCATACGTTCCCCCAAGAAATCGCTCTACTGGAAAAAGTCCGGCGACTAAGGAAAGGAGGGCAAGAATTGCCATCGGAACTATCATGAGAATAGAGCCCTCGTGCGCATGGCGCGCAGCATCATTTTTTGGCTCACCTGTGAACGCCACCAAAATCATTCGCAACATAAAGAACGATGTGAAAAAACCCGCGATCATCGAAAGTCCGGCAAGCCCCGGATGGTGTACCGTGGCTGCAAAAATAGAGTCCTTGCTCCAAAAACCGGAAACTGGGGGAATTCCGCAAAGCGCCAAGGTTCCCAAAAGGAAAACAAACACAGTAAAGGGCATTCGCTTCATCAGCCCACCCATTTTCCAAATATTCTGTTCTTCGTGGCACCCGTGAATGACCGATCCTGCCGCTAGGAATAAAAGGCATTTAAAAAAAGCGTGCGTTGTCAGGTGGTACATTGCGCTTCCTGGGGCACCTAATCCCACCGCCATAACCATGTAGGCGATCTCTGAAAGGGTTGAATAGGCCAAAATTCGCTTGATATCGTTCTGTTGGCACGCGATCAGAGCTGGGAAAAGGGTCATAAAACCACCCACCCAAGCGATCGTCATCATCGTCGTTTGACTTAATTCTAAAATAGGTAGGACTCTGATCAGCATATAGACCCCTGCCACCACCATGGTTGCCGCATGTAGGAGCGAGGAAACAGGAGTTGGACCCTCCATCGAATCAGGCAACCAAACATGTAGCGGGAACTGTGCCGACTTACCAAGGCAACCGCAGAAGAGCCCCAACCCGATTGCTGTAACCGCCCATCCAGGAGCCATCCCAACCACCCGCTCTGGCAAATCTGCAAAGTGTACCGTTCCGAAAAGAGCCCATGCACCCAAGATCCCAAGAATAAATCCGAAATCACCCACACGATTCACTAGGAAGGCTTGATTTGCCGCTGCCCCCGCGGCAGGTCTCTCAACCCAGAAGCCGATAAGCAGATAAGAGCTTACCCCCACAAGCTCCCAACAAATAAACATAGAGATCAAATTATCGGCCAAAACAATCCCAAGCATTGAAAACACGAAAAGAGAAAGCTCGGCGAAAAATCGGCTTCGTGACGGGTCTTTTTGCAAATAGGCAATTGAGTAGAGGTGAACTAGAAAAGCGACTCCGGAGACAAGGGCTGCCATACCGCGAGCCAAAGGATCCGCTAAAATACCAAAGTTGGCTCGAAAACCTGCCCACTCAATCCAAGGTAATGCAGGAGTCGCCAAAACACCCTCACCACTGCCAGAAAAAAGAAGAGCCAAGGATCCCAGAAAACTGCCAAAACAGGCCACAGTTGAAACAGCCACAGAGATTCTGGGGAAAGGATTAAGAAAAAAACGTATCGATACTGCCGCAAGTAACGGCAGGAACAGGATCAGGTATGGGGTGTACGCCAACATTAGAATCGCAAAGAGGCAAGCTGGTCTGCCGCTGTTGTTTTACGGATTCGGAAGATGGCAACTAAGATCGCCAACCCTAGCGATACCTCTGCCGCTGCAACTGTGATCACAAAGAAAACCGCTACCTGAGGATCGGGTAAACCTTGAAAACGCCCTACTGCCACGAGAGCTAAATTTGCCGCATTAAGTAGAAGTTCAAGGGACATCATGATGATCAACAAACTTCGACGTAAAATGACCCCTGCTAGGCCAATCAAAAAAAGCAACGAGCTTAATGCAAGGTAGTGCCCAAGGGTAATTTCGCCAAAATTCATGATTCAGGATCCCTTCGACACAAAACCACAACGCCCACAGTCGCCACCAAGAGCAGAACTCCTGTGGCCAGAAAAAGCGGGCTATATGAATTAAAGAGTAGCCTGCCCAGTTCTGCAGCAGATCCACCCCCCTTACTCTCCCCCCATTGCAATGTCTTTCCCGAAAAGGGGAAAAGAGTGGCAATCTTGGTGGCACCGAAAACTGCACCCCCGCCGATTCCTAAAACCGCGACAATTTTAGCCCAAGGTGGCTTACGCCGTGCCTCCTCTTTGACATCCAACAACATAATGACAAAGAGAAAGAGCACCATCACCGCCCCCGCATACACAATCACCTGAACGGCTGCCAAGAAAAAGGCCTCGAGGGTAATAAAAAGCGCCGCCTGCATAAGCAGTGCCACAACCAAACAGACTGCATTGGTGATGGGATTCCGAAACGCAACTAGAGCCGAAGCAGAGATCAGTAACCCAGCAGCAAAAACCCAGAAAAAAACAGCTTCCATCCGCTCTCGACCCTTCTGACTACTTCCCGCGCCACTTCCGAATCGGACGATCTACCACGCCCCCCAAGGCATAAAGCTCCTCTTTGTGCCTAATCATTCCAGCCCGAGTCGTCCCGACAAAAATTGGCTCCTCTTTTTTTAAGTAGATTGCCTCTTCGGGACAAACCTCTTCGCACATTCCGCAATAAATGCACCGTAACATATCAATATCGAATTCGCGTGGTCGCTTTTCTACATTCGCGTGAGGATCCGAGCCAGGGATCGATCCAGGCGTAATCCGAATTGCCCTAGGTGGACACACAAATTCGCAAAGCTGGCATGAAACGCATTTCTCGCGCCCTTCCTGATCCATGACCAAAACAGGAGCACCTCGATACCCGTCCGGCATCGGCCACTTTTCCTCTGGATATTGCATCGTCATTAAACCGGTGCGGCTCATATCCATCAAAGATTTTGCACCACCCTCTTTTCGTGGAAAGAGGCGTCCCACGATTGTTTCTGCCATATGCCGAAGCGTGATCAACATCCCCCCAACAATCGAGGGAAGATAAAGCTTCTCCCACAAATTTAAATCGGGTCGTGGAACTACCATGGCCATCTCAAGAAGTTAGATTACGGCTTCCGCGGAGCAAGTTGGGACAGTGGAAAGGATACAGATTCTCCAACACTTCCATCCGATCGGCGTAATTCACCCTTGATCACAGGATCTGCCAATGACCAATTGATCTGAATTACACCGAAGTTCTGCCCATTCACTAAGGAACCAATTCGATCTGGATTCTCCTCTTCTCGAATCGAGGAAACCTCTGTCAATCCACTTGAGGTGAAATCGTATATCGGGTATCCGGCCTCGCTTCCTTTTTGGCATGAGATCTCCCCATTGTGTCGATCCCCACTAAGAAAAATTACCCCCCGAGCACCTGTATCCTGAATCAGTTTTAAAAGCCTACCTTTGCACTTCGGAAAGTTAGCCCACTTTTCATATCGGTGTTTTTCCGCAACGAATTGGACGCTCGACCCGACCAGCACTAAGTCTGCACCTGGCCTGGAAAGCTCCTCTTTCAGCCACTCCCATTGCCTATCCCCCAACATGTCGCCGCTCGATTTTTCCTCGCCCTTCTTTGGGAGGGGATCTCGCTGGGAGCGCAGATCGAGCATAATTATACGAATACACCTTCCTGCTGGCCCCCAATCCTTGGATGAATAAACCCCATCCACCCGGTCCGGGCTACCCCAAAAAGCCACAAATGACTTTCGCGCCTCCTCCTTTCGGGTGTACTCCTTCCCTGCATCGTTCTTTCCGTAATCATGGTCGTCCCAAGTCGCCATGACATGATCCGGCATTAAACTCTGCAAGGCCGCCATTCCCTGACTTTGACGCAGAGATTCATACCCTTTTGAAAAGGCCTTAGGATCATCGTTAAAGCGAACATACTTTCCATCTACCCAATCATTATAAAAGTTGTCCCCCAACCAGAGCCATAGCTGGGGCTCAAATTTCTTAACGGCGCTCCAGATTTCTGTGCTCTTCTCTGGTTTATAGCAGGAGCCAAATCCGATTCGCTCTATCGCTTCTCCCGAACCCGCCCAAACAACACCCCCTAGTAACCACCCACCTAAAATTCCCCGCCAAATGTTTCTCACGTGCCCAACTCGAGCTGCTCGTCCTCCTCTGTGTCCACTACCCTTGCTACCCCCTGCAACCGATCTCCCTTCTGAAGGCGGACCAGATAGACACCCTGCGTGTTTCGGCCTGATTCCCGAATATCCTTCACCTTCGTTCGGACCATCTGCCCCTTTTCCGTAATCATCATAATCTCATCCGCATCTTTCACAGAAATAGCCCCCGCTACCAATCCGGTCTTATCGGTCGTCTTCATAGTGATAATTCCTTTGCCGCCCCGGGTCTGGCTTCGGTAATCCTCAAAAGAGGTTCTCTTGCCTACACCATTATCGCCAACAACAAGTAGCGTCGCTTGAGGATCGACCACCGCCGCCCCAACAACCTTATCCTTTTTCTCAGGCCGGATTCCATACACGCCTACTGTGGCACGCCCCTGGTCCCGCAACTGATCCTCATGGAAGCGCAGACTCATTCCCTCCGCTGTGACTAAGACAATCTCCTGCTTTCCATTCGTCAAAGCACAAGCAATCAACTGATCCCCAGCCTCAATCTTGATACCAATAATCCCACCTTTTCTGAAATTCGAGTAATCGGAAAGGTTTGTTTTCTTCACGATTCCTGAAGAGGTTGCCATGACTAAATGCTGCTTATCGGTAAATTCCTGAACGCAAATCAATGCGGCGATCTTCTCCCCCGGTTGCAAGGCGAGAACATTGGCGATCGATTTTCCCCGCGCCGTTCGACCCATCTCGGGTATTTCATAAACCTTCTCCACATAAACCCTGCCTGTGCTGGTAAAGAACACCAGGTAGTCATGCGTCGATGCAGAGAAAAGATGCTCCACGAAGTCGGTTTCATCATCATCTCCCTTTTCCTCCTTCGACTTCATTCCAATGACCCCCTTACCCCCACGCTTTTGAGCTCGATAGCTGTCTGCCGATGTTCTCTTAATATACCCAGCGTGCGAAAGGGTTATTAAGGTGCTCTCCTTCGCTATTAGATCCTGCACATCGATCTCCCCCTCATCTTTCACGATCTGGGAACGGCGTTTATCCGCGTACTTCTCGCGAATTTCAAGCAGCTCCTTCTTGATGATCGTGTAGACCTTCTTCTCACTCGCTAAAATACTTCGCAGCTCCTCGATCTTCTGAATCACCGCCAGATACTCTTCCTCAATCTTGTCCCGCTCCAAGCCAGTCAACTGATACAATCGTAACTCTAAAATTGCGTCGGCTTGACGGTCGCTCAACTTGTACTTACCAATCAACTTCTCCTTTGCCATTCCCCGATCCTTGGAACTACGAATGATCTTCACAAAATCGTCTAAATGATCCAACGCCTTCTTGTAACCCTCTAAAATATGGGCTCGGTCTTCAGCTACCTTTAAATCATACTTAGTTCGTCGAATCACTACCTCTCGACGATGCTCCAGGTAGCAAATCAACATATCCCGCATCGGCATTAACTTCGGTCGACGGCCATCCAGCGCTAACATGATCACTCCAAAACTGCTCTCGAGGGCTGTATGCTTGTAGAGATTGTTGATGACTACCTTGGGAATGACATCCCTCTTGAGTTCAAGGACTATTCGAATCGACTCGTCCGACTCATTGCGTGCATCACTGATCCCCTCAAGCTTTTTCTCCTCAACCAACTCCGCAACACGCTTAATCAACTCCTCCGGGTTCACGTTGTACGGAACCTCAGTGATCACCAGTTGCTGCTTGCCCGAGCGCCCGTCCTCTACTGAAACCTTGCCGCGCAACTTCAAGGAGCCACGCCCAGTCTTGTAGTACGAGATGATCGATTCTTTTCCGCAAATCAACGCACCTGTTGGGAAATCTGGCCCGGGCATAATTTTCAAGATCTGCTCAGCCGTTAATTTAGGATCCTCAATCAAGGCAACGATAGCGTCGATCGTCTCCCCAAGATTATGGGGAGGAATATTGGTCGCCATGCCAACCGCAATTCCCGTCCCCCCGTTAACAATCAGGTTGGGAAATGCTGCAGGCAGAACAACAGGTTCGGTCAATCGCTCATCGTATGTCGGCACAAAATCGACCGTATCCCGATCCATATCATTCATCAGCGCCGCGCCCAAATGATGCAATCGTGCCTCCGTATACCGCATCGAGGCGGGTGGATCACCGTCGATCGATCCGAAGTTCCCTCTTCCCTCAATCAGCAGATGACGTGTTCCCCACCACTGCCCCATCCCCACCAGGGTCGGATAGATAGCCATGTCCCCGTGCGGATGAAAATTACCCATCGTCTCACCGACAATCTTAGCGCACTTCACCGGCTTGCGGTTGGGCTGAACCCCTAACCCATCCATCGCATAAAGGATACGTCGCTGGGAAGGCTTCAATCCGTCCCGCGCATCAGGCAGCGCACGGGAAATAATGACCGACATCGAGTAGTCGAGAAACGACTTCTGCATCTCATCGGCAACATTGATCGGAACAATCTTCTCTTTGGAAATCGCCATATTCGTTTTGTTTGTAGGTTAAATATCCAGGTTTCGAACGTTCAAAGCATTCTCTTCAATAAAGATTCTCCGAGGCTCCACCTCATCCCCCATCAGCGTCGTAAAGATCTCATCCGCTTTAGCAGCATCGACCAAATCTACCTTGAGTAGTTGCCGCTTCTCGGGATCCATTGTGGTCGAAAAGAGCTCTTTGGCATCCATTTCCCCCAACCCCTTGAAACGCGTGATCTGCACCCCTCTCTTTCCGACGTTTTTGACACCGGTAAGAATCTCTGCGATCGAGAAGATTGCGGTCTTCGTCGGCTTGTCTCCCTCACCTTCAATCAGCTCAAACAGAGGTTTGTCTTGGGCCGAGTAATGATCCATCGCCATCCCCTTTTTTCCCAAGCCTTGAAGAACCTTGGAGATGCTGCTCGCCTCGTAGATTTCGTAAATCCTGGCTTTCGGACGGCTCTTGTCCTCTTCCTTGCTCTTATCATCCTTCTCCTTGGCATCCTTACCCTTACTGCCTTTTTCCTCTTTCTCGTCCTCATCCCCTTCATCCTCAATCCCCATCTTATCCCGAAACTTCGCTACCTCTTTGTCGTCCATCAAAAACTCAAAGGTCTCCTCCGTCTGGTTCCTCACCTTCGCTATATATTTAGGCAGGTCACCTGTCTTTGCGTTCCGCGCCTCTAGATAATCCTCAAACTTGGCTCCCCTGCGAGTGACTGCACGGGAAAGTTTCTCCAACTCCTGCAACGAAACCAACACGTCCATCAGCTGGGTTTTGTTGTAAGCTTTCTTGTCGGAGAGACGGACCAACGAAACTTCTTCCGTCCCAAGCTCGATCAAAATCTTGTCCAACGTCTCGTTGTCATCCACATACTCTTCCCTCTTCTTCCGTTTGATTAGGAATAAGGGCGGCTGCGCCACGTAAATGTGCCCCAAAGCCACCAACTCAGGCATCTTTCTAAAAAAGAAGGTCAAGAGAAGCGTTCGGATATGAGATCCATCCACATCCGCATCAGTCATCAAGATGATCTTATGATAACGCAGCCGACTTAGGTCGAAACCACCACTCCCCTCAGTCTCCTTATCCTTATCCCCCGACGTCCCAATCCCGGTACCCACAGCCGTGATGATCGTTCGAATCTCATTGTTGTTGAGAACTCGATCGATCGAAGCTTTCTCGACATTGATCAGTTTCCCGCGAATCGGAAGAATCGCCTGCGTTCGGCGATCACGCCCCTGCTTGGCGGAGCCACCGGCCGAATCGCCCTCAACAATGTAGAGCTCGCACTGGGAAGGATCCCGTTCCGAGCAGTCCGCTAATTTACCAGGCAAACCGCCCCCGCTGAACGCGCCCTTGCGAATTGTCTCTTTGGCTTTACGAGCCGCTTCCCGGGCACGAGCCGCCGTAAGCGCCTTATCAAAAATCTTTTTACCGACCCCAGGAGTCTCCTCAAGGAAGGCAAGGAGCCCTTCATATACACAGCTTCCGACGATTCCCTCGATCTCTGCATTGACCAACTTCACTTTTGTCTGAGCGTTAAAACGGGGATTCGGCAACTTAATGCTCAATACGCAGATCAGGCCCTCCCTGACATCTTCCCCAGTAATCTTAGGATCCTTATCCTTCGCTAGATTCTTTCCCGAAGCGTACTGATTGATCGCTCGTGTCAGAGCCGAACGAAATCCTGAAACGTGAGTTCCACCGTCAGGATTCGGAATCGAATTTGCAAAGGGTAAAAGAGTTTCGTCGTACCCGTCGTGGTACTGGATTACACAATCCACAAATACTTCATCCTTCTTTTTTTCCAGGACAATTGGCTTGGGATGAATTGGGGTCTTCGCCTTGACCATCTGCTTCACAAACTCCTCAATCCCGTCCTTATAAAGAAAAGTCTCTGTTTTTCCGCTCTTGCCCTCGTCGGTCAGTGTGATTGAGAGACCAGGGTTTAAAAACGCCAACTCCCGCATTCTCTTGGCGAGAATATCAAACTTAAACTTGGTCGTGTCGGTAAAGATAATCGCATCTGGCTTAAATGTGATCTTAGTCCCGGTCTTTTTTGACTTTCCGGTGACACTGAGTTTCGAGGTGGTCTTTCCCTGAGCAAACTCCATGTGATAGAGCTTTCCGTCCCTAGAAATCTCGACTTCAAACCATTCAGAGAGAGCGTTAACGCACTTCGCCCCGACCCCGTGCAATCCACCAGAGTACTTGTAGGCACCCTGGTCGAACTTTCCTCCCGCATGCAGATTTGTGAGAACCAACTCAACCGCAGGCATCTTGAACTTCGGATGCATGTCGACAGGGATGCCGCGGCCGTCATCGGAAATACTGATCGATCCGTCGACGTGAATCGTGACTTCAATGTGCTCGCAATGACCCGCTAAATGCTCGTCGACCGAGTTATCCAAAACTTCAAAAACACAGTGATGGAGACCACGCTCGTCCGGATCCCCGATATACATCCCGGGCCGCTTTCGAACCGCCTCTAACCCCTCCAGCTTATCGATCTTCGAAGCGTCGTACGTTCCTGTTACGACGTTTTTTTCCTTAGCTGCCATCCGATGAAACTACGGAAAAGATCAGACCCTACAACCGAAAAGAAGGTATTTAATTATTTATAAGTAAATACTTAATAAGTACTTATAGCGTTAATTTTTGCCTTTTTTGCAGGTCGAAAAACAATATATGGGTAGTTCTTAATGCGAACCAAACGCACCACCTAGAGCGGTCTCATTTTAAAACAACCGCCACAGCAAGTAGTAGGACCCTGCTAATGAACAGGCAAATGTACCCGCACAACTAACGCGACATTTCGACATTTAGCTAAATGCCGAATCGGCACTTTCCAATTCATGGGGAAATTTTTGCGGGCGGAGAGAATCGAACTCTCACATCAAGCTTGGGAAGCTCGCAGGCTACCATTACATCACGCCCGCTGATGTCTTGAAATTATCGTTCCTCTCCCTGCGCACTGCAACGGTTTTCTAAATCACCCCGCCATCTGGGATGATGCTTCCCTTGGGAATGATCACGACACCATCCCGGACATAAAAGTTCTCCCCATCCATATCCCGATCCTTCCCAGCTGCCCGAATCACAACATTCCGGCCGATCCTCACATTCTTGTCGATAATTGCATCTTCAATCACCGTGCCATTCCCAATACCTATCGAAGGCCTCTTCCGCTGCTCATTTTCAAGGAGTTGACTCGGTGTCTCATAGTAATCTGCCCCCATCAGGATTGAGCGACGAATCTGGCACCCGGGTCCAATCCGCGACCGAATCCCAATCACCGCTTGATCCAGGATGCTTTTCCGAATCATGCAGCCATCCGAAACAATTGCCTGAATCACCTGACAATCTTCCACCACCGAACCCGGTAGAAACCGCGCCCTTGTGTAAATGGGAGCGGTGCTTAATCCGAAATCAAACTTAGGCTCATGCGCTAGTAGATCTAGATTCGCTCGATAAAATGCACCAATTGTGCCGATGTCTTCCCAGTACCCATCATGAATAAAAGCCGAAACTTTTTTGCTTCGAATTGCAGCGGGTAAAATGTTTTTGCCGAAATCTTTTCCGTCACTTCCGTCTAAGCAGTGGCGGAGCGCCTCACGATTGAAAATATAGATCCCCATCGAGGCTAGGTAGGGACGCCCCTTGGGCATGGCCGACCCGCTTTCCATCGAAGCCAATACGACCGAATCCTTAGGCTTTTCAACAAACTCGGTAATCCGGCGCGATTCATCCGCTTTTAAGATTCCAAGACTAGGTGCCGACTTCGCGTCCACCGGTAAGGTCGCAATCGTAATCTCCGACCCTGAAGTTACGTGCTGCTCCAACATCTCGCGAAAATCCATTCGGTACAGTTGGTCGCCAGAAAGAATCAAAACATATTCATGCGGATGGTTGTCAAAATGAATTAACCCTTGTCGAACCGCATCCGCGGTCCCTTGATACCAGCTCGTCCCCTCCCGAGTCTTTTGAGCTGCGACAATTTCAATAAAGCCGCGCGGGATAAAATCATCAAATCGATAACTTTGCTGTACATGACGGTGAAGCGAGGAGCTGAGGTATTGAGTGAGAAGAAAAATCCGCTTAATTCCCGAGTTCAAGCTTAAGCTGATTGGGATATCGACCAACCGATACTTACCCGCAATCGGTACCGCAGGCTTCGCGCGCTCCTGAGTCAGGGGAAAAAGACGATTTCCTTCCCCTCCCCCTAAAATGACGCTGATGACCTGATCGGACCGGCTTGAGGTGCGTGGGCTCACCATTTGACCCTATCTCCCCCAACGGCTAGAACAAGTTTACGATGTGTGGAATTGTCGCTTATGTGGGGCCCCGCCAGGCTCAGCCCATCCTTCTGGAAGCCTTAAGCCGATTGGAATACAGGGGTTACGACTCGGCAGGTCTGGCTATCATCAATGGGGCTGGAGTAGAGTTTCGTAAAAAGAGTGGCCGAATTGAAAACCTTGCCAAGGCATGCCAATCAAAGCCCATTCACGGAGAGATGGGAATTAGCCATACCCGGTGGGCCACCCACGGGGCTCCTACAGATACCAACGCTCACCCCCACCTCGATCAATCGGGAAAGTTAGCCCTCGTACACAATGGGGTGATTGAAAACTTTCTCGAATTAAAGGAGAAGCTCTCAAAAGCAGGTCACAACTTCCAATCTGACACCGACACCGAGGTTCTCGCGCACTGCCTTGGGGAGGCATACGCGAAGAGTCAGGCAAAGGGTGAACCACGACTCTTGGATGCTGTCCGACAGCTATTCAACCAGATTCATGGAACCCTAGGCATTGCCGTGATTCATTCCGACCTGCCTGGCCTGGTCGTGGGCGCTAAACGCGGCAGTCCTCTCGTGATCGGAGTCGGACAAGGAGAAAACTTTCTCGCAAGCGACACTCAGGCCCTCTCTCCGTACACCAACCGAGTTGTCATTCTGAAGGATCTAGAAATCGTCGCACTTCATGCCGATCGCTTTGACGTTTCCTCTCCCCTTGGATCGCACACTAAAATCAAAGTGGAGGAGATTGAGAACGGGCTGATTCAATCCGATAAAGGATCCCACCCCCATTTCATGCTGAAGGAGATCATGGAACAGCCCCGTTCGATCGAGAACGCTTTCCGCGGTCGGCTCGATCGGGATGGGGGCACCGCAAAACTCGGCGGGTTAAATATGAGCGCCGACCAGCTTCGCCAAATCCAGCGAATCTCTGTGTTAGGTTGTGGAACAGCCCTCCACTCGGGAATGGTGGGTAAATATCTGATTGAGGATCTGGCCAAGATTCCTGTCGAGACACAGCACGCCAGCGAATTCCGTTACGGGGATTCACCGGTTTCGCGTCATACCCTTTTCCTAGCGGTTAGCCAATCCGGTGAAACTGCGGACACCCTAGGCGCTCTGCGTGAAGCCCAACGTCGAGGGTATCCGTGTCTTGGTATTTGCAATAATGTTGCCAGCTCGATCGCACGGGATAGCGATGGAGGGGTCTACATGCACGCTGGACCTGAAATCGGCGTTGCCGCCACAAAGTCTTTTACCTCTCAAGTTATGGTCTTTGCCTTGTTAGGTCTGCTGTTGGGACGCCTACATCAACTATCCGCTGCCCATGGGGCGGAACTCCTAGAAGCAATTACTCAACTGCCTGAAAAGATCCAGCAAGCCTTGCGGCACTCCGATGCAATTGCTCAAGTGGCCCAAAAATATGCCCAGTGCCGCTCAATGCTGTTTCTGGGTCGCTTGGCCAACTTCCCCATTGCATTGGAGGGAGCACTCAAAATGAAAGAGATCACCTATATTCATGCTGAGGGCTACCCCAGCGCAGAGCTAAAGCACGGAGTGATCGCACTCATCGATTCAAGTACCCCTACCGTTCTGATTGCCACGAGAGACGGGGTGTACGATAAGAATTTAGGTAGCTTGCAGGAGATTCAAGCCAGAGGTGGACCAGTCATCGCTGTCGGACATGAGGGGGATACGAAGGTTCAAGGGCTGGCCGATGCTCTTCTCGAAGTGCCCAAGACCCATGAGCTTCTTCAGCCCATTCTTAATGTCATTCCTCTGCAACTATTCTCTTACCACACGGCCGTAGCACTCGGACGGGACGTCGATAAGCCTCGGAACCTCGCAAAATCAGTCACAGTTGAGTAGTTCGGCGCGGAAATGCTTTTGGAGGATTGCCCCTTGGTCTGAATTCGCTATTTTCAAATAATTGAGGCCCTATCGTCTAGCTGGTTAGGACACGGCCCTCTCAAGGCCGGTGCACGGGTTCGAGTCCCGTTAGGGCTAGTGAATAATTTTAATTCAGGAGTTGATTTGGAATGCGAGGTTGGTGATGATTGAAGTTCACGGATGAAGACCAAGTTACTTTCCAAAAGCAACCACAACCCGAAGCTATCCATTCTTCGGGAAATTAAGAGAAGCCAAGGGCTTTCAGTCGCAGAACTTTGCCAGCGCGTCGGTCTCTCCTACATGGGCATTAAGCAACACTGCATCGGACTGGAGCGTGATGGATATCTGGATACGTGGCGCCGTCCCAAGGGAATGGGTCGTCCCGAGAAGGCCTACCGCTTGACCGATGGGGCCAGAGAGTTCTTTCCCAGCCGATATCCTCAGTTCAGCTTACAAATTTTAGAATCCGTTAAAGAGATTTACGGCTCTCTTGGACCCGAAAAGATTCTTCATAACATCTACAAGGCAGAGACTCAGCGCTACGAAATCAAGCTTCAGAAATTAGAGGGAGAGTCTCGGTATCGCGGCCTTGCCCAACTTCGGGAAGAAGACGGCTATATGGCAGAGTACTCTTTTGAAAACTCCTCGCGAAACCATCGTATTACTGAATTTAACTCTGCCATTCTCGACTGTATCGACAGCTTTCCCATGATTCGTGACTACGAGCGTCAAATGTTCGAAAAGGTTCTACGCGCCAAGGTCAAGCGGGAGGAAGAGAGAGTCGCTGGTCTCTACCGCTGTACCTACACGGTCGTTGCCTCAGCCTAGCTCTCAATAATCTGTACCAGGGCTAGGGACTCAAAACGACAATTTGTTTACAAGCCCAGCTTAGCTTCGATGCTCTGACGTGAGTGCTGTGCCCCAATAAACTGCTCGGCAATCTCTCCATTCTTAAAAATAAAGAAGGCGGGGATGGATTGGATGCCATACTTTGCCGCAAGCGCTTGCTCTTGGTCTACGTTCACCTTGCCCACCACAACCTTGCCTGGATGCTCTTTAGCGATCTGCTCAAGTAGAGGGGCGATCATCCGGCAGGGCCCACACCATTCCGCCCAAAAATCCACTAGCACAGGAACAGATGATTTTAGGACCAAAGACTCAAAGTTAGCCTGAGTCAAAGTAACTGTATTTCCATCTGCCATAAGATAACTACTTACCTAGGTAACTCAGAAGCACAATTCCAAAAGCCACCATCGAGGCAACTAGTGCGGCTATCGCCAAAGCAGTACCACCACTATCACTGTCCACCACCGTCCGTGCAACCGCTACTCCAGCAGAACGAGGAGCTGCCACGGGGACTGTGCTTGGTGACACTGTCTGGGGCGCGCCAGGCTTCGGAACAACTCCCCCTGCCCCCGCTAATGGAGTGATGGGCTTGGCAACCTGTGTCGCAGCTGGAGACGGGGCACCCGCTGGTTTAGGAGGGACAGCTCCCCCCGCAACTCCTGGCCGAGGCGGTAAAGAAATTCTCATCGTTTCTTTTTTTAAATCAGCTGGCGGCTTGGTAAGAGCCGGAACTGCTGGAGGTTTAGGTGCCGCTCCCGGTAATCCAGGCACGGCAGGTGGTGTCGGAACTCCAGCGCCCGGTGCACTAGGAATCGGCGGCTTGGGTGCCGCTGGCGGGGCAAGCCGCATCGTTTCCTTTTTTAGACCAGACGCTGGGATCGGTGAGGATGGTGCTGCGGGCGGCCCCGGTAGCTTAGGTAATGAAGGAGTCGGGGGCTTGAGTCCTACGCCCGGAGGGGCCAAAGGAGGCTTAGGAAGGCTCGGAATAGTCGGACCTGGAGCCTTGGAAACCCCGGGCAAAGAAACCCCTGGCGGCAGAGGTGGCGAGGGAGGCTTAGGAACGGGATCAGACATCACCTAATAAAACGTTCGAAAGCTCTCTGCGTCAATTCATTTGCACGTTCAGCTATTCACAGAAGTGCATCATTCCAAAATCTTTCAAATGCATCACTCCAACTACGCCCCAACACAGTCCGATGCCTTCTATCCTGCCTCTCCTTCACACCATTTTGCCCCAAACTCAACCGTTCAATCGCCGAAATCCACTTCCCAACATCACCCGTTACCACCCTTTCTCCATCCCGCGGGTCACGCAAAAGCTCTCTGGGTCCGCCTTGATCAGACACAACGACAGGCAAACCCGATGCCATCGCCTCAACCACCACATTGCCATAGGTATCAGTTGTACTTGGAAAAACAAAAAGGTCTGCGGACGCATACGCTTGTGACAGCACCTCGCCCCGTAAAACCCCTGTAAAGATCCCTTGAGGGACTTTTCGCTTTAACTCCTCCAGGAAAGGGCCTTCCCCCACAAAGGCAAAGGTTGTGGCCTTACCTTTTTCCATTCCTGTGGCCACGCGTGACAAGAAATCCAACTCCTTCTCTTTCGAGATTCTTCCCACATAAAGAGCCACCTTGCCCTTCGCCCCACGCTTCTTCCAAAAATCCTCTTTTCGGTGGGAGGTAGAAAAGAGCTCCGTGTCCAGACCTCGCGGCAAAATTGCCAGCTTTTCTCGTGCCAACCCCTTCTCAACCCATCGCTCCAAATAACTTTGTGAGTTCACATAAACTCGGTCCATCTGACTGTAAAACCAGTGCATGTAGTTCCAGGCCATGCCCTCAACAAGAGGATCATCCTCACTCAAAAACCGAGCATATTGCGGAAAATCAGTGTGATAAATAGCGCTTGTTCGCAGCCCTAATACATTTGCCGCCAGCAGGCCCGCTAAACCCATCGGCCCTGGTGTGCTTAAAATCAACTCCGTGTATCCTTTTTGCGCAACGTGGTCCACTACTTCCAAAACAGGCGGAAAGCTCAATTTCTGCAGATCGTACTCAGGTATCGTAAACACACCCACCGGCTGAAAATTCACAACTCCCTCCTCTGGGCAAAAGCCTGGGCGACTCGTTAAGATGGTGATGTCTGCACCACTCTCCCGACCCGCTGCAGCCATGGTGCGAATTGTACGGGCCACTCCATTGACATCCTCCAACGTGTCGGTAAACCAACCACGACAGTGATTTTGCAGGTTCTTGGGGCGCTGCCCAAGAAAACGCTCCGAAACCTCTCCCCACATTTTCCGATCGTTTCGTAGTGCATGAAACGAGTAAAGGTACGGTGCGGTTGCCAACCCCAACGGCAACACACCAGCAAGCGGTTCAAGACCACCCAGAAAATCCCCTTGCTCTGCCTTCTTGAGAAAACGAGTCACAATCTGAAAACCCACGTCATTCATGATTTTGGAGGCAAGACGAAAACTCCGTCTTTCTGGAACAGCCTCCGACTCCAAAACTCTTTGTAATTCCTGTCTCGTGGTCGGCCGAGTCAGATAGGCCGAAAGCTCCTTGCTTAACCCACCCTCGGGAGATTTCCAGAACTCAAATACCTTCCCACTCGCCACCATCTCCACCGCGTACTTAGCCTTATCCAGGAAGGAAATCTCCAAAGGATTTTCTCCGGCTAGAAAACGATTTATGATTCGCAAAAGTAAATCGGATCCTCGAGGAGCCTGATGCCCCACCTTCTCTCTCAAGAAGTCAAAAATCACGTGGAAAAGTCCGTTTACCAGCCTTGCAGGGTCACCCCCTGATCCATGGACAATTCCTTCACCTGCCTCCACTCCTCGTAAAAAACTCTCCGCATCCCTAGCCCCAGGGATCTCAGTCCAAACCCCACCCGCATAAAGACCGCAATGATCATTTGAACCACCCATCCACGATTTTTTCCAAGGAGTAGCACCCACAGGCTCTAACCCGTGCCTTTCCGATAACTGCCGAATCTTTTTCTCGGTCAAAGACGAACAGCAAGCATAAGCCACCTCCTGTCCGAATGGGGAGCGCAGGCCATTCGTCTTCTCGAAGAGCTGAAAGAGCAGGATCAACTTCTCAAAGTGGTCAGGCTTCATCTTTCCGTCCAGATGAAGCAGTGGGTGGGCTACTGCGTGAACAATTCCCTCTTGCCTCAAAAAAGTTGCTAGCTCAAATATATTGGGTCGCAGCTTCTCAATCTGCTGCACCTCCTTGTCTCCCAAGTTCCACGCTAGCAAATGAACCTTACATCGATCCTCCGGAAAGTAGGTCGTAATCTCGATCCCGGGAATAAAACCCTCCAGCCCCTTTAGCTCTTTGGCTGCCCCAAAAGTGTTATGGTCAGTGAGAGTAACAAAGTCGTGCCCAGCCGCCCTCAACCCCTCGTACAGCTTTCGCGGATTCGATAGACTATCAGGGATACCTAGTTTTCGTAGAATCCACTCTGATGGACGATCTGAGTACCGAGAGTGAAGATGAAGATCAGCTTTGGACATGGTTGGCGTAGGAATGGCTACCATAACCGCGCTGCGCTAACTCTTCGAGAAAAACGCCTAACTGCCTGCGTACAAAAGGCACCTCAAGATCATGAGGATGTAAACTTAGCCGCACCACTGGCTCGTAACCCCATCTCCGTTTCCAAATAGGATGCCAGATCCTTGCCAGGCCCCTTCTCCAGGCAGAACGCAGGCTGTAGGTGCCCGCCCAAACCCTTTCCCGCTTTCCTTGCGGCAGATGAACCACTTCGCGAAGTGTGCAGGTATATGAAAAGCCTAACTGCGCCAATTCCTTCTCCAGCGATCTTGAGTGCAACCAACCTGGAGCTACGAAACCTCTCGCCTGCCACCCTTGCCGATTCCACATTCGCCTAGCTTCCAGTAAACGCTGCATAGCGCCCTCTTGATCCAACTGAAAGAATTCTGCCTCGTTCTGACTATAAAAACGTGTCCACCACCAAGATGCGGACGGTAAATCCTTCCGATCATGATAAAAGCCGTGAATCGCCAAATCATGACCCGCCTCCTCACATCGGTTCAAAAAAGCTAAGCTCTCCTTCGACTGCTCCACTAAGCTTCCATGATGATACTGCGGAACGACGAGAATCGACGCATGACCTGGACAACGCGACAAACAGAACTCCAACTGCTTTTCTACCTGATGCATTGAGCCCGGATGAAAATCGTGAAGCGAAAGAAGGAGTCGTGGCGATCGAGGCGGGGGAGTCCTGTCACGCTCTTGAACAAGGGTACAAAGGTGGACCGGCTCTTTCCTATGCTCACGAAACTTAGTAACTACCGCTCGATCCGTAAGACGAAACCCGTAGCTGGCAAACATCCGCTCGGTCCTTCGGTCCTCTTTCACCACAACTAACCCAAAGACACTTTTTTCCCCAAGTTCCCCCATTCGATCAAGAAACGTATCGAAAAGTAACTTTCCAGCCCTTAAGCCACGTGCTTCTGGGAGAAGATTAATATGAAAATGAACCCCTCTCGTTGGCGCAGAGGGACTTTCTTTCCTACCTCGAAAAAGCAGCCAACGGATATATTTACGACTCGCGGCGCCATAGACAAAGAAATACCCGTATGCAGCCCGAACGATCCATCCCGGCAACCGCCATGCGATGTATCCTAAGTGTTTTCCAGCACTTCTGGATCCCATGATATACCCAACGAGCTGGCCCTCCTCACCCACCAGAACCATGCAGTTCTCAGGTTCCGCGTCGGTATAAGGGGCAGTTAAAAAGTCTGCAAAAAGTTCACGATCCTCGAAGAGCGGATCAATCGGATCCCCAAGAAAGCCTGTGTCGGCACAGATCTTGCGAATCTGCTCTCGGTCCTCAGTTCGGTAATATCTTAGATTCATCTTCATTCCGATCCTTCATACACAGCAAGCTGCTGTGCAAAGGTTCGATTCCAGCTGAAGTTCTCTTCGATAAAGGTCCGCAAGGTTCGATTATTCCCGTTTTCAGGGCGCCTTAACTTATTCGCCACCGCATGAGCAAATGAGCTAGCGCTCCTTTCTATTGCCCAATCAGCCACATCAAGCGACTGCTCCTCCATCGCTCCACCACGAAAAGCCACCACAGGAATTCCGCAAGCCTGAGCCTCTAGCAGGACCAGACCGAACGTTTCCCAGCGGCCCGGATGAAGGAAAATATCAGCTGCCTGATACCACTCGGCTAGTTCTGACGAACTCTTCAAAAAAGGAACTCGGCGGACTCTTGGGTGATTTCTGACAAAACCATCCACTGCATCTCGCATCTGACCATCTCCCACCATAACCCCCACCCAATTTCCAGCATTCAGCTCCTCGACCAACTTCCACGTTCGAAGCAGAAGTGCCGTGTCTTTGTCAGGTGAAAATCGCCCCACATACAGCAGAACCTTTCCATCAAGAGGTAATCCCAACTTCTGTCGCAGCTCTCGTTTACGCTCCGCTGTTACAGGCTGGAAAATCCCTGTATCTACACCTAAGGGTAAATGCAGCAGTCGTGGCACCCCCCATTGGTGCAGGATATTGATTAAGTGCCGGCTACCCACAAACACCCCACGTCCCCCCGTGGCTAAATGCCTTAAATAATCCCCCGCCAACTGTTCGGTCACCGAGCGCGCCCAGCCGCCTGCGAATTTCAATACTGTACGTAAAATCGCATCGGGAAAGTGGGAGTGGTAAAACATGTAAAACTTCGATCCTCTTCGATTTGCCCAATTTCTCGCTACCAGTGCTGCGTGATACGGGTCGCCCGACTCCACAATATGGGGACGCTCCGAATATAGAATTTGCAACAAAGCAGGTAGATCCAACATCCACCGATATCTAGAAGTGCGATTCACCAGAGGGCCACGCACGGTCCAAACTTGTGTGCGCCCTCCCTCTACCTGCTCCGTCCGACTTCCCGGAACAATCAGAAGATGCTCGTGGGATGTTCTTTCCCGAATATATCTCCTCTTTGCCAAAAGGTAGGAGCGCACCCCGCCCCCTTGAGAGGAGTACATTTGGGTTAGGTCACAGATCTTCATACAAAGAGCCTTGGATCATGCCTTTTCGCGTGATAAAGTGAAAGCCTATGAGGCGCTCTGATTTCTTACGACTCTTAGGTTTAGCAGGGGCTGGTTACGCCGCTCCCGCTTATTCTCAAGGCGGAATCCCTGTTCAGCCGGGGGAGTGTGAAATTAACCCCGCCTTCATCAATAGCGGTCCTGGATTCGGCAACCGTGTCGCCCTTACCTTCGATGACGGCCCTACCCCGGGAGTCACCGAACGCGTTCTCAACGAACTTTCCAAACGCAAACTTCACGCCACCTTCTTTTTAATCGGGGCTAAAGTGGATGCGTCTCCCCAGCTTGCCCGCCGCCTCGTCGATGAGGGACACGATGTCGCCAACCACTCGTACACCCATCCCCGCCTTGCTGGAATGTCCGACTCAGCCGTTGAGCAGCAGCTGGCCCGGACTCAAGAATCGATCTCCCGTGCCACGGGCATCACCCCCGTCTGGTTCCGCCCCCCGTATGGTGCATTTCGCCGGGAGCAGGGCTCGATCGCATCGAAACTAGGTCTAGGTGTCGCCTACTGGTCGGTAGATCCAAAGGATTGGGCCCAACCGGGAAGCTCCGCTATCGCTCAAAGAGTTCTCTCCGCCAGCCAACCCGGCTCAATCATTCTTCTCCACGATCTCCACTCCCAAACCGCAGATGCAGTCCCTGCTATTTTCGACGGCCTCATCGAAAGATCATTTACTGTCGCACCTTTTCATAGCTTTGTCGGTGCTCCATACGCCTGAAATAGGCAGGCACAGCTACCCCTTACTTCTTTTCTCCGATCCAGATTGTCCCAGGTAGAATCTTCGCCTTCGGTGCCACTAAACTCCCTGGGTTGAGTACCGCGTTACAACCCACCGACGCGCCATCTCCCACAATCGCCCCAAACTTACGCAAACCTGTTTCCACTAAAGTTCCAGCCTTCCGAACGCGAATCACCTGACCATCCAGTCGGTAGTTAGAGAGAATTACCCCTGCGCCTAAATTCACGTCGCGACCCAAAATCGAATCCCCCACATAGTTAAAGTGCGGTGCATGCGCTCCAGCCATAAGAAGGCAATTCTTGAACTCAGAACTATTTCCCAGAACACATCCATCCCCCGCGATCACATTTTCACGTAGATAGGCTCCATGCCGAATTTCACAATTCTTGCCGATCCAGGCAGGCCCTCGAATATAAGCCCCTGGCTCAACCACTGTTCCCTCCCCCAAATACACATCCTTTCCAATTACAGGTTGGCCAAGAATTTTTCCCTGAGAACCCTTAGGAAGATGCTTTTTTAAATAGGCAGAAATTTTGGGCAGAATCTCCCAAACCTCATTGATGGAAGCAAAGAGCTCCTCATGTCCTTGACCCTTGAGGTCGAAAAAATCAGTAGGGGCGCAACCCAAACTTTTCATTAATACCACCCTGCCGTATGGGCGGACACGCCTCAAGCCTTCCGATGGAGCGCGCTTTGTAGTGCCGCAAGAGTAATTTCCATTTCTCTTTCCCCGTGAGCAGCAGACAGAAAGCAGCTTTCAAATTGCGAAGGCGGAAAATATACCCCTTTCTCTAAAAGTGCATGAAAGAAGGACGCATAGGCCTTTCGATCACATGACTCCGCATCTTCTAAGTTTCGTACTCTCTCTCCGCTCGATCGGAAAAACAGGCAAAACATCGAACCCACTCGCGCCCAAGGATAGTTCAGCCCAGCGAAGCTGAGCTGCTCTTGCACAAGCCTCTCCACCTCTTTTCCCGTCGATTCCAACTTCTCGTACACGCCCCCTCGTTCCAAAATATCGAGCTGGGAAATTCCTGCCGCCATTGCCAACGGATGCCCCGAAAGCGTCCCCGCTTGGTAGACCGGCCCATCCGGTGCAAGGTGATCCATCACATCCCGTCTCCCCCCGAACGCGCCGACAGGCATTCCCCCTCCGATCACTTTTCCAAAAGCAGTTAAATCAGGACGAACCCCAACCTTCGCCTGTGCACCACCCAACCCAAGTCGAAACCCAGTCATCACCTCATCGAAAATGAGAAGTGTCCCATATTTTTGGGTTATCTCCCGTAGAAATGTTAAATATCCATCCTCAGGTAAGATCAGCCCCACATTGGCCGGAATCGGCTCCAGTAGGACCGCTGATAATTCACTCCCATACTTTTCAAAACAGGCCTGAACCGCCTGCCGATCATGAAAAGGCAAAATCAACGTATCCTGAACTGCCCCCGGGGTAACCCCCGCGCTGTCCGGACGTCCTAAAGTCAAAGGCCCCGAACCCGCCGCCACGAGTAGTGCATCACTATGCCCATGATAACAGCCTGCAAATTTGATAATCTTATTCCGCTTTGTAAAACCGCGCGCCAACCGCACACACGACATCGTCGCCTCTGTTCCGCTACTGCAAAATCGAACTTTCTCCACGCTGGGAATCAAACGGCAAATCTTGGAGGCCAAGACCACCTCTCCTTCATGGGGTGTTCCATAACTCATTCCGCGACCTGCCGCATCTCGAACCGCCTCCACAATCTCAGGATGCGCGTGACCCAGGATCGCAGGCCCCCAACTTCCCACATAGTCCACATACTCCCGACCATCCACATCCCTCAACCGTGAGCCTTGCGCCGAGGCGACAAAGAAAGGCTCGCCCCCAACAGCCCGAAAAGCTCGAACTGGTGAGTGCACCCCACCAGGAGTCACCTCCTTCGCTTTCGCAAATAGCTCCCGCGATCTCTTTCCACCTCCTTGCATCATTTCAGTAGCGTAAACCCTCACACCCGCATATTCCAGTCTGCCCCGCAAAGAACTCTTAATTTGCGGCAAAGTCCGCTCGCGCCTTCCTCTCTGCTTCAGCCAACCCCACCCACCGCTCCCAACCCCCAACCCAAAGCCCCTGGGCTTCAAAAGCAGCAGACTCCAGCAAGGGCATATCGGAAGGAAAACTCACATGCCGATAACCAGGTCCACCGCTCTGCTGATCCCCTAAAGTATCTCCTGGCCCCCGAATCTGAAAATCCTTCTCTGCAATTCGAAAACCATCTTTGTTCTCGGCTAAGAAATCGAGCCTCTCTCTAGCCTCCGGTCCGCCCCCACGCTGAATTAAAATGCACGTTCCGCTTTTTCCTCCTCTCCCAATCCGCCCCCTTAGCTGGTGTAGTTGCGACAGCCCTAAACGGTCTGCATGATCGATCACCATCCAATTTGCCTCTGGCACATCTACACCAACCTCTACAACAGTCGTAGCCGCCAGAACAGAGATCTCCCCACTCCGAAACTGATCTAAAATCCTTACTTTTTCAGCCTCCTTCATCTTTCCATGTAAAAGGGCGACTTTCTTAATCCCAAACTTGAGGGTCAGAAGTTCGAATGTTCTGCGAACCGATGCCTCTTCCGAAGGGTCTTCCACTTCGTCCCCTAATCTAGGTACAACCACGTAGGCACGATCCCCAGCCTTCACTCTCTCCTGGAGGTGCGCCCAAATCTTCTCCTCCGCACTACCATCGCGCACATAAGTTCTAACCTCTCCTCGGCCAGGCGGCATCTCAGTGAGGTAAGATACATCCAAATCACCGTGGATTAATAAATCATAAGTGCGTGGAATCGGGGTCGCCGTCAAAACAAGTAGGTCGGGTCTTTCCCCCTTGGCCAAAAAAGCTGCCCTCTGCTTCACCCCAAATCGCTGCTGCTCGTCAATTACGCATAAGGAAAGTCGGGACAACTTTGTTTTCGCAGCAAAGAGTGCGTGTGTTCCGACTGTGATTCTGGGGAAAGAACCGACCGGGCCAGGCTTCGAAGCTGAAGTCCAAGTAACAATCTCAACCAACCGAGGCGGCATGAGCTTTCGTAGCGCTGTCGCATGCTGCTCCACGAGCAAAGTTGTGGGAGCCATAAAAGCAACATGGGTTCCGTGCTCCAATGCACGCAAGAGTGCGTGGGCTGCGACCAGTGTCTTTCCCGACCCCACATCTCCCTGCAGGAGTCGATGCATCGGACGACCCATGGCCAAATCCTTGTCGATGACTTCACACACCTTCAATTGCCCATTCGTCATCTTCCACGGAAGATTCGCCATCCAAGGAGCCACTAAGTCCCGCACCTTTTTAGGCCTACCAACACAAATCGCTTCACGTGCCGCCCGACGAACTCTGACCCCAAACTGGGAGCTCACCAACTCCTCCCAAGCAAGCCTTCTTCGTGCGGTCTCTACTTCCCTTAACGACTCTGGAAAATGAAAAGTCCTCCACGCCTCCTCTCGATTCGGCCTGCCTTCGCAGGGCGGAAACTCCTCCTCCACCTTAGGCCAGCAAGCACGTAGATAGTGGTAAATCGTCGCCCGTACTCGTCTTTGATTTAGTCCCGCCGTCAAAGGATAGATCGGAACTACCCGATCCAGATGGATACCCTCCTCTTTACCCTCCTCAATCGTTTCCGTTTCCGGATGAATCACCCTCAAAACTCCTCCTTTTTCCTCCAGACGACCATACACCGCCACCCGCTTCCCTTCAGGAAAAGCTCGAGCCAAAAAGGGAAGATGAAAGTATACCATCCTGACCCGGTCTCCTGTTTCAAGTCCCTTCGATAAAACATTGAGATCAATCTCAACACTGCAACGCCTTCCCCTCCACCGATTCAGCTTGGAACGAATCACTACCCCTTGAAAATTTACAGGGCCCTCAGGAAGACCCATCGAAGGGTGCCACCCCTGCCTGCGATCATCATGACGCCTGGGCAGGTACCGCACTAGCCCCTCCGCTGAGGAAAATCCTAACTTGGCCGCGAGGGCGGCGGCCGAGCGAATGACCCGTGCCAAACCTGGGTCTACTGCCAATCCGTCATTCGCCACCGGGGTCCATCCGTATATTCATCCCACTCCCAAGTGCCCGCTAAGTTAAAGACATCCCGATCAGGAACTCGTTTCGCAAAATCAAATCCTACCACCTCAAACTTCTTTTCCCCCACCCGAGCGCGGAACTTGAGATGACGCTCCGCGAACACCTTGGGTACACCTGCCAGTTGAACCCCATCCATTCGTATCGTTGGTTCCGGATTTCCCTTCCCGAAAGGGGCCAGCTCCGCCAAAGCCTTAGCCATTTCAGGGGTCAAATGACTCGCACAAAACTGAATATCGATTGGGAGCCTTTTCTCAAACACCTCCGGGGCCACATGGGTCTCAAGCCATGCTTGCAGCAAGTTACGAAACTCAGCCACTCGCCCCGCTTCAATCACAATCCCGGCAGCCGCCTCATGTCCCCCAAAGCCACGCAGGCACGGCGAGCAAGCCCGCAACGCATCCATCAAGGACAACCCCGGCAATCCTCGCCCACTTCCCTTCCCTTCTCCCTCCGGATTGATAGCGATAATGAAGCTCGGCCGATGAAATTTCCGCGCCAACCTGGCTGCCACAATTCCTACCACACCAGGATGCCAACGTTCGCTTGCCGCCACGACCACCAATCCTTGAGGAGAAGCCCCCACCTGTTCCTCCGCCTCCCCTAAGGCGATCGCCTCCAACTCCTGTCGTTTGCGATTTTGCAGATCAAGCTCCCTAGCTAAACGAGATGTCTCAGTCGGGTTGTGACTCAGCAAAAGCTCCAAACCGGAACTTGCGTCACCCACTCTTCCTCCAGCATTAATCCGTGGCCCTAATTGAAACCCCAACGTAAATGAAGTGGGTGTTTTCTGCCCTACACCGCTCACTTCCATTAAACGCTTCAGCCCCAAGTGGGATGTTTTTGCCAGACGTCGTAGCCCTTCCCGAACAAAGATCCGATTATCCTCTTTGAGGGGAACAAGGTCCGCCACTGTCGCAAGGGCAACCAAATCTAAAATATCTTTTAAGTCAAATAGCTCCCGACTGCCCTGAGAGCGCTGGTACGCGTGGCACAGCTTAAAAACCAAACCCGCAGTACAAAAATGGTGGCCGGAGCTACCTTTTTGAGGGTTCACCATCGCATCAGCTACAGGCTGGGGATCGCTTAACTGATGATGATCCACAATCAAAACCCTGATTCCTTCTTTTTTTAAGTGAGCTACCTCAGGGGCACTATTGGTTCCACAATCTAAAGCCACCACCACTTCCGGCTTCGCCCCATTCCCCAGAGCACGATCCAATGCAGCTTGGGTCAGGCCGTATCCCTCCTGCTGACGGTCAGGCAAGAATGTCCTTACCTCCTGCAACCCTAGCGCAGTTAAAAAAAGCTTCATCACAGTAGCACTGACAATTCCGTCCACATCATAATCAGAAAAGATTAGCACCCGATTTTTCTCTTGAATCGTTTGCGCCAAAAAAGCAACGGCATCAGCCATCCCGGGCAACTCTTCAGGCGCCCCTAAGCTGGATAATCGGGGTCGAAGAAAGTTTTCCTGCGCTACCCCTTCAGTCAGACCCCTCAGGCTTAAGAAGCGAGAGAGTAGCTCTGCCCCGCCACAATCAGCAGGCAAAACCAAAGTAGATTCAGACCAACGCATCCTCCTGCAATACGGTCTGTCACACCGTTAGCAAGTCTGTCTAGTTATTCTTCCTCCCAAACAATAGGACAATCGGACTTGCAATAAAGATTGAGGAGTACGTACCCACGACAATACCGATAAGAAGAATAAGGGCGAAGTCGTTGATGACCCTCCCTCCAAGAATGAAGAGCACCAGAACAGCTAAAAAGGTTAATCCCGAAGTCAGAAGCGTTCGGCTCAGGGTTTGATTGATCGCTAAATTCATCACCTCGGCCCGATTCGAGCCGGTCCCACCACGGAAAAACTCCCGAATTCGATCAAAGATCACGATGGTGTCATTAATCGAATAACCAGCCACGGCTAGAATCGCACCGACCATCGGTAGGGAAAGCTCCCGCCCCAAAAGCGCAAATAGGCCGAGACTTATTAGAACATCGTGGAGTAGCGCAACGATCGCCCCAATGGCGAAGGCAGTCTCAAATCGCCACGTGGTATAAAAGAAGATCGCAATCACCCCAAGAATCAGTGCGATGAGCGCCTTCTGCTTGAGCTCATTGCCCACTACCCCTGCCACTTTATCTAACTGCAGCTGCCGAAACTGAGCTTGGGGGAAATCTCGAGCCAGCGTCTCGCCCGCCTTTTCACCCAGTCCAAAGCCCGTTCGCAAAGACAGTACTTCCTGACCACCCACAGGGCTCCGCTGGTATTGAACCACCTCAGCGATGGCACCCAAGGCGGAGCGAATTTTTCCATCATCCACTTTTTCCTGAAAACTAAAGGTCACAAGATCTCCACCCGTAAAATCGACTCCCAACACTTTTTCACCCTTGATAATAACCGTCACCAACCCCGCTCCAAGCAGAAGACCCGATAAAACAAAAGCGGGTCCGCGTAACCCTAGAAAGTTGATCTTACAGTTCTCAAAAAGCCGCATCATATGCAGCGACCCTTTACCCCCTTTTTCCGCCAACCATTCAGCTCCTGTGCGACTCACGATCAAAGCGGCAAACATGCTAGAGAAGATTCCGAGGCAAAGGACCGTTGCGAAACCCTGAACAGGCCCGGACCCTTGCCAAAATAGGATCGAAGCCGCAATGACCGTTGTAACATTCGCGTCCAAAATAGAGCTGAACGCACGTTGGAAACCGGATCCCACAGCCTCCAATGCCGTACGATGATGCACCAGCTCTTCCCGAATACGCTCAAAGACTAAAACGTTTGCGTCCACCCCAATGCCAATCGTCAAAATCAAACCAGCCAACCCTGGCAGGGTCAGAGTAAAACCAAATTGAGCCAACAGACCCAAGAGAATCAAAATGTTTAAGGCCAATCCAAATACCGAAATCAAGCCCAGCCAACGATAGTAAACCAGCGCGAATAGCCCCACCGCCACAATGCTTACCCAGCCCGCAAGAAAGCCGCTCCGGACTGAACTCGCCCCAAGGCTTGGATCCACCCCACGTTCATCAATAATCGACACAGGATTCTCAAGGGGATTTTTGAGAACACTCGCCAGCTCTTCTGCCTCGACAGAAGACATATTACCACCAGAGATTTCGCAACTGCCGTAGATTGCACTCCGAATCACAGGAGCCGAATACACCTCACCATCCAAAATCACCGCAAGACGCCGACCTATATTCTGCTCGGTCAGATTGCCGAACTTCTTTCGCCCCTCAGGATTGAATTCAATAATAACAACTGCTCGACCCAGCTGATCCACGCTGCGAAACGCATTCGCAACACTCTTGCCAGATATTTCAGTTCTTCTACGCACCAAGATCGGGCTCTCTTTCACCGTCCCGTTCGGTTGGCGATCCCGCAACTTCAGAACCTGATACTCAATCGGAACTTTTGGGCTCTTGCCCTTCGCCTCCGCGACCAACTCGTCACTCCGCTCATGAACCAAAGTAAACTCGAGCTTCGCCACCCTCTCCAACTGCCGTCGGTAGGATGCTTTATCCTCTTCGCTCACCCCAGGGATCTGAACAATGATCCGATTTTGGCCCACAGGTTGGATAACGGGCTCCGCCACGCCAACTGAATCGACGCGCTTCCGGATAACTTCCACTGCCTGATCGAGTGTCCCTTGGCCTGTGCTCCCTGCCAACTCCAGCAAGAACTGCGTGCCCCCCCGCAAATCTAACCCCGGCTTAATCTTAACTTTCCACCCCCCCGCATCATCCTTTGTGAAGAGAGAGGACAAGCAAAGACCCGTTAAAGCTAAAGTAAGAAAAACACTAAGCCGCATCCTCTTGCGCGTCTCGTTCGTAAGAAAGTATCCGATAAAGAGAACGAAAAAAACCAAACTTAAGCCGAATTGAATGCCGATCATAAAAATATGCCCTAGTTAGCTGGCTTCTCTTCAGGGCCCTTTTCCACAGAGGCGATGCTAGCGCGAGACACCTCAATCTTGACGTTATCCGCAATCTTAAGGACCACCACAGCATCCTTTAAATTCGCGACCGTTCCATAAATACCACCTGCTGCAAGAACGCGATCTCCCGTCTTTATCGATTGGATCAACTTCTCGGTCTCTTTTTGACGCTTCATCTGTGGCCGTAATAAAACGAAATACATCAAAACAAAGAGAATTACTAAAGGCAAAATCTGCACCCAAGCAGGGGGACCGTTTCCGTCCGTCGCCGGAGGCGCCATTAGCAGCGGGATTTGAGCCACCCAATTCAGATCAAACATCATGATTCTCTTCTTCCTCCTTGGATGTCCCACCTCGCTGATACCGCTCCAAGAATTCGCGGGACCAACTTTGCCACCGACCCTCGAGGATCGCTGTCCGGGCAAGCCGGAGTGTCTCAAGATTGAAAAAGAGGTTATGCAGGGAAATCAACCGTAATCCCAGCAGTTCTTCCGCCTTGATTAGATGTTGGATATAGGCACGACTGAAGCGCAGACAAGTATAACAGCCACAACCCTCCACAATTGGCCCTTCATCGCGGGTCCAGGTCGACTTCCGAACTGAGGCAGGCCCGGTCGCCGTACAAGCAGTCCCATTCCGCGCCACCCTCGTAGGCAGCACGCAATCAAACATATCCACTCCTTTTCCAATCATCCGCACCATCTGATCCGGATGACCCAAGCCCATCACATACCGTGGACGGTCAACGGGTAAATGGGGGACACTCGCATCGATCGCCGCCATCATCTCTTTTTCAGGTTCCCCGACACTCACCCCGCCAATCGCGTAACCATCGAAGCCGATCTCCTGAAGCGCATCACAGCTCCTCTTTCGTAGATCCGCCTGATCCCCACCTTGCACAATTCCAAAAAGAAGATTCTGTGTTCCCGTTGCCCTCTGCTCCTCCCTGCATAGTTTCGCCCACCGTAAGGTGCGCTCTAAACTTTTTTCTAGTACTTCTCTTGAACAAGGCCACGGAGGACACTCATCAAAGGCCATCATAATGTCCGACCCTAGGGTGACCTGCGCCCTCACAGCCTCTTTCGGACCCAAAAATAACTTTTTCCCATCCACATGGCTTGAAAACCATACCCCCTCTTCTTTCACCTCTCGAATCTTCGCCAAACTGAATACCTGAAATCCGCCGCTATCAGTCAAAATTGGACCATTCCAACGCATGAACTTGTGCAGCCCTCCCATCTGCTCCATCACCGCCAACCCCGGCCTCACCACCAGATGATAAGTGTTTCCTAAAAGAATCTGTGCCCTCATCTCGATCAACTCATCCGGGCTCACTCCTTTGACCGAGGCCTGAGTCCCTACCGGCATGAAAACAGGAGTTTGCACCTCGCCATGCGACGTCTTGACCAACCCCGCCCTCGCCTCACCGTCCGTCTTCTCCAACGTAAAAACCTCCGCCGCACTCTTCATGGGATAATTACCTCTAATCCCTTTGGCACGATCTGAAAATCCACTGGAGTCTTTCCGCAATACTCACCATCTACCTCCAGCGCGACCGACTTCTCCGCCTCCACCTTAAGCGCGGGCACCTGCATGTAGGTCACCTCAGGTAACGAATTTGGTCCGCCGAGTAAAACCGCTTGTAGATACCACAGAAGATCCAACGGCCCCGACTTGGGAAATACACAAACATCCAGTTTTCCATCCGACATCTCGGCTTTGGGAAAAAATTGAAATGGCCCACCATAATGTCTGCCATTCCCAATGAGAACCATCGCCCCCCGAATCTCCTTCTTTCCCGGAATCTTCACACGCAGAACAGGCGCTGGAGCCACCATCAGCTGGGCCGCCGTCAAAAGATAGCTCCACGGCCCCCACGCTCTTTTGGCATCGGGATGAGTCCTGCGAACCGTCTCCGCATCTAATCCCACCCCAGCCAACTGAATAAACCTCCGCTCATTGGCTAAACCTAAATCCAGCCGCTTTCTCTTTCCTGCCCGAATCACCTCCAGCGCTTTTTCTAATCCTGGTGGAATCCCCAGCTCCAGCGCCAGGACGTTCATCGTCCCCACCGGTAACACCCCTAACGTACAAACTTTTGGGTCCAACCCATTCAACACCTCATTCACCGTCCCATCACCACCCGCCGCAATAATCGTTCGGAACCCCCTCGCCACCGCTTCCCGCGCTAGCTTTTCCCCATGCCCAGGGCGCTCCGTTAGGAACACTTTTGCCTCGGGTACCAGCTTCACCATTTGGCTTAATGTTTTTCGTGCCTGATCCCCCTTGGCGGCGGGGTTCAGAATGATGCATAACTTGCTGTGTGATGAAGAAGCCATCTAAAGGTGATAGGGAAGAAAAAGCCCCGTGTCAGTCTCGCCGAGGGGGCGGATTTCTCCGCATCACAGCAGGAGTCCACAGAAGCCGCCGCCTCACTGTCCCACCTATTCCAGGTTTGCGACCCGCCCAAGACCGAGTCCGAGCCGCAGTTTTCTCAGCCCTCGGCGCCCTCGTTCCTGAAGCTCGCGTTCTGGATCTATTTGCAGGCACCGGTGCCTACGGGATCGAAGCCCTAAGTCGGGGGGCGCAATCCGCCCTCTTTGTCGAAGAAAACCCACGCACTGCAGAAGCCCTTCGGGAAAATCTTCTCAGCCTCAACTACTCTTTTCCCGTTCTAACTAACCCTGTCGAAAATTGGGTCCCCCAATCCACAGCTCTTTTCGATCTTATCTTTCTCGATCCACCCTACGACCAGACAGGCGCAGAGCTCTCACGCTGGAAAGTAGTCCAAGGGGTCGAGCGACTCCTCGCTCCAGAGGGGCGAATTATTTGGGAACATCACCCGTCCTCGCAATGGAGCCCCGATGAGCCACTCAAGAAGGTTTGGCATCGAACCTATGGTCGCAGCTCCGTCTCCTTCCTAGCCGCTCCAGACGCTCGTTGACGCTCCTCCCTCCCTTCGCTACTTTTGACGCCTCATGGCGAATAAAAAAATTGCAATCAATGGGTTCGGTCGGATCGGCCGCCTCGTTTTCAGGGCTCTCTGCCAACAAGGGCTTCTAGGAAAGAAATTTGATGTGGTGGCGATTAACGACTTGGTGCCTGCAGACAATCTGGCCTACCTCGTCAAATACGACTCCACCCAAGGGCGCTTTCACCTCGACGTCTCCAGCGCAAAATCCTCCCCCTCCGTCGCCGAAGATGATCTTCTCATCGTGGATGGACACAAAATCAAATGTCTCGCAGTAAAAGAGGGCCCCACTGCACTTCCCTGGAAAGACCTCGGTATCGATTACGTAATTGAATCCACAGGTCTCTTTACCGAGGCGGATAAAGCCAAGGGGCATATCACCGCAGGCTGCAAGAAAGTCATCATCTCCGCCCCCGCAAAAGGCGAGGATATTACCGTCGTGATGGGCGTGAACCACACCAAGTACGACAACGCGAAGCACCACATCATTTCGAACGCATCCTGCACCACGAACTGTCTCGCCCCACTTGTACACGTTCTTCTCAAAGAGGGATTCGGCGTGGATGAGGGCCTTATGACAACCGTCCATAGCTATACAGCCACACAAAAAACCGTAGACGGCCCTTCCCGCAAAGACTGGAAAGGTGGCCGCTCGGCCGCCATTAACATCATCCCCTCCACAACAGGCGCCGCCAAAGCGGTCGGTCTCGTATGCCCGGAAGTTCAGGGAAAATTGACCGGTATGTCCTTCCGTGTCCCGACGCCGACGGTCAGCGTGGTGGATTTAACGGTTCGAACAACCAAAGACACCTCCTACGAGGAAATTTGCCAAGCGATGAAAAAGGCCTCGGAAACATATCTCAAAGGAATTCTCGAATATACCACGGATGAAGTTGTCTCCTCCGACTTCATTCACAGCCAAGCCTCCAGTATTTTTGATGCCAGCTCGGGAATCGGCCTCAACAAAAGATTTTTCAAACTGGTCAGCTGGTACGACAACGAATGGGGCTACAGCAATCGCTGTGTCGACCTCCTGCGCCATATTGCGGGCTGATTCGTCGTGCCAAAACTTACCGTCCAAAGCCTTCAACCCAAAGGCCAACAAGTTTTTCTAAGGGTCGACTTCAATGTTCCCTTCGAACCTTCCCCCGAGGGCCCTAAGGTTTCTGATGACACCCGAATCCAAGAAACTCTTCCTACTCTCAATCTCCTTCTTGAGAAAGGAGCCTCACTCGTTCTTGCGAGTCATCTAGGCCGTCCAAAGGGAAAGCCTGTCGAAAAATACTCTCTTCGCCCTATTGCGGCTCATCTGTCCAAACTTCTCAAGTGCCCCGTCCACTTTGCCAGCGACTGTATCGGTCCCATTGCAGACCAGGCACGAGCCGCTCTCAAGCCTGGCGAAATCCTCTTGCTCGAAAATGTCCGCTTCCACGTCGAAGAGGAAAAAAATGATCCTGATTTCGCCAAAAAGCTTCTGGGGGCAGCGAAAATCTACGTCAACGATGCCTTCGGGTCCGCTCACCGTGCCCACGCATCCACCGAAGGTTGCGCTCGTCTCGCTTCACAAGCTGTTGCAGGCCTTCTTATGGACAAAGAGCTTCGTTATCTCGGGACAGAGCTATCGAACCCCAAGAGACCTTTCCTTGTCATTCTTGGCGGCGCCAAGGTAGGCGATAAGATTGGAGTCCTCCGAGCCCTTCTCCAGAAAGCTAATACCATCCTCATTGGCGGAGGAATGAGCTACACCTTCCGACTTGCCCAAGGGCGCAAAATCGGAAAATCCCTTTGTGAACCCGATAAAGTCGATCTCGCAAAAGAGATTCTCGCAGAGGCAGAGAAGCGAGGGGTGAAACTGCTCCTCCCCGAGGATACTTTTATTGTGGAAAAGCTCGATTTCGCAGCAAGGCAAGTCTCTCCAGGAAAGTTCACTCAACCTGGCGAAGATATTCCCGATGGGTGGGAGGGAGTCGATATTGGCCCACAAGCTCGACAGACCTACGCCAAGGAGATCGCCACAGCCTCAACTATCCTCTGGAATGGCCCTATGGGAGTTTTTGAAATTCCAGCCTGCGCCGAGGGCACTTTCGCAATCGCCAAGTCCGTAGCGGACAACCGCTCCGCCGTATCAATCATTGGGGGCGGTGATTCCGTCACCGCCATCAAACAAGCCGGCGTAGGGAATCAGGTTACTTTTATCTCAACAGGAGGCGGTGCTTCTCTTGAGTTTCTGGAAGGAAAGATTCTCCCCGGTGTCGCGGCCCTACAAGATCAGCCATGAGCCAGACGAAAAAAATAAACCCCCGGCGTCCCCTGGTTGCGGGTAATTGGAAAATGCATCGCACCGCTTCTGATACAAAGGTTTTGATCGAGGATATTGTGAAACGAGCCGACCGCGTCTCCAACATCGACCTCGTCGTTTGCCCTCCATTCACCTCCCTTGCAGTAGCTCACGAAACTCTTGGGCGTCACAGCATCCTCGCGTTAGGCGCCCAAACGATGCACTCATCCAAAGAGGGGGCTTTTACGGGCGAAATCTCTGGACCTATGCTTCGCGAATTCGGGGTTCGCTACGTGATTCTCGGCCACTCCGAACGGCGCCAGTACGACAATGAGACCAGCGAGAAAGTCGCCGCCAAAGCAATCGCCGCAGTAAGCTACCACCTTCGCCCAATTGTTTGTGTGGGAGAAACTCTTTCCCAAAGGGAGTCCAATGAGACGGAGGCAGTGATCGAATCCCAAGTCCACACCTCCTTGACAGGTTTTTCCCAAGAACAGATCGAAGAGCTCGTTATCGCATACGAACCCGTTTGGGCGATCGGAACGGGCAAGGTAGCTACCCCAAAACAAGCGAATGACGTTCATCACAAAATTCGCAAGCTCCTGGTGAAACTCTTTGGACCCAAGGGTGACGGCATCCGCATCCTTTACGGCGGAAGCGTGAAACCCGATAATGCTGTCGACCTAATGTCTCAGCCTGATATCGACGGCGCCTTAGTCGGCGGAGCAAGTCTCGACGCGCGGGCTTTTTTTGATATTATTGAAGCTACCCGACCCGCTCGGGCATCTGACCATGATTAACATAGCCATCTACGTCCTCTTGGGAATCAACCTCCTAGTTTGCATTCTCCTGACACTCCTTGTCCTCATGCAGAAGCCTCGTTCCGAAGGTCTCGGCGCCGCTTTTGGAGGCAACTTTACCGACTCGATCTTTGGTGCCCAAACTTCCGATGTCCTAACCAAAGGGACAATCTGGCTGGGCGGTATTTTCATGACCCTGACTCTCGTCTTAGGTGTTCTCTATAGCCACCGCCAAGCCAACAGCAGTAGCTTGAAGGACGAACTGTCGAAACCCGTCGCCCCGATTTCAGCTCCCGCCAACACGACCACCAACTCTGTCACCCTTACGAATGGTGCTCTTGCACCGAGCCCATCCTCGACTCCCCAACCTGCATCGAAACAGGCGGAAACCGCACCGGCTCCCGCCCAACCCTGATGACCATTTGCCGGGGCATCCCCGGCCTGACAGGCCTCCTGCTCGCCACTTCACTACTCACATCCTGCCAACCCCGTCCTCGTGCCGATCTTGTAATTTGTAACGGAGCCGAACCTCAGACTCTCGATCCTGCTCTCGTGTCAGGTCAGCTCGAGGGCCGCATCTGTAGTGCTCTCTACGAAGGTCTGACTCGCAGGGATTCCCGCGGAAAATCGGTTCCAGCCGCTGCAGAAAAATGGGAGATTTCGCCCGACGGAAAAATCTACACATTCCATCTTCGCCCCGATCTTCGCTGGTCCAATGGAGAGCCCGTCACGTCACAAGACTACCGCTACAGTTGGCTTCGCGCCCTGCAACCCAAGACAGCATCCCCTTATGCAGAAATCCTCTTCGGAATTCACAACGCAGAGGCATTTCATCAAGGCAAGCAGCCCGCCGACTCGGTAGGCCTAGAAACCCCAGACAACCAAACTCTCCGTGTCCGTCTCAATCATCCGCTACCCTACTTTCCCTCCCTCACATCCTTCACCACCTATCTTCCCGTCCACCAAACCACTGTAGAAAGGTACGGAGATCGCTGGACTCAACCCAACTCATGGGTCGGTAATGGCCCCTATCGCCTGCTGGATTGGAAAATTAACGACCGGGTTTCTTTAGAAAAGAATCCACGCTACCACTCTCCCGAACGAGCTCAGCTCCATCGAATCGATGCACTCGCAGTTACCCGCGCGAGCACCGCCTTTAACCTCTACTCCACAGGTCAGGCCGACCTACTTCTCGACAAAGGCCTCGTTCCCTCCTTGATGTTGCCACAACTTCGGGGTCGCCCCGATTTTCACCCCGGCCCACTCCTCGCGACTTATTTTTATCGTTTCAACGTTACCCGTCCCCCTTTTCAGGATGTTCGAGTCCGCCGAGCCTTCGCACTTGCAATCGATAAGGAGTCGATCGTGGATAAGATCACTCGTGGAAACGAACCGATCGCTCAAGCCCTTACCCCACGCGGAATCGCGGACTACAATCCTCCTGAAGGTCTTCCGTCCGACCCTGCGACCGCCCAAGGGCTTCTGAAATTAGCCGGATTTCCTGAAGGGAAAGGGTTCCCCCGCATTTCACTTCTCTACAATAAATCGGAGCTCAACGAGCAGATCGCCGTTGAGATTCAGGCACAATGGAAGCAGGTGCTTGGCGTGGAGGTGGAACTTCGAAATCAGGAGTGGGCTACCTACCTCCGCTCTTTGGATGAACTGGATTTCGATATCGCCCGCTCCAGCTGGGTCGGCGATTACGATGATCCCAACACATTCCTCGACTGCTTTGTCACAGGCCGTGGCAACAATCGAACCGGATGGTCTGATGCCACCTACGACTCCCTGCTTGAGCGGGCTCTTGCAGAGCCAAACGCAGCCCGCCGTCTCAAGCTTCTTGCCGAAGCGGAAACAATTCTCGTAACACAAGCCTTCCCCATCATTCCTCTTTACCACTTCGTCGGATGCCTGATGTTCGATCCCAAGAAGTGGAACGGTCTTTATCCTAATCTTCTCGATGAACACCCCTTTTCTGAAATAGGCAGAGTCAAAAAATGATCTCTTTCCTCATCCGTCGCCTACTTTACTCCATTCCAGTAGCTCTACTGGTCATCATTGTCTGTTTTCTGCTCGTCCGACTTGCCCCTGGCTCACCCTTTTCGTCGGAACGAGCGCTCGATCCAGCCACTCAGCAAATGCTTGAATCCAAGTACGGCCTTTCCGGCTCCCTTCCACAACAGTGTGCTCGCTACATAGGAAGCGTCGTTCGAGGCGATTTAGGTGACTCCCTGAAATTTCGTGGCCGTACCGTTCTCGAAATCATTAGCCAATCCCTCCCCCGCTCTCTTCTTTTGGGATCGATTGCATTTTTGATCGCCATTGGATTAGGAGTTCCGCTGGGATCTTGGGCTGCAGCCAGAAATGGCAAAACAGAAGATCGATGGCTGAACGGCTTCGCCCTTCTCACTCTATCCATACCCACATTCGTCCTCGCACCTGTTGCCGTCCTCTCCCTCTCCTTTGCCATTCCAATCTTTCCACCAGCAGGATGGGGGACTCCTATTCAACTTGTCCTACCCTCCATCTGCCTTGCCCTCCCCTTTGTTGGTGTTTGCGCCCGTTTGACTCGATCCGGTCTCTTAGAAACGATCGGTGCCGACTTTATTCGTACCGGTCGGGCCAAAGGAGTTTCTGAAAAGACACTTATTTTACTTCATGCACTCCGCCCCGCTGTTCTTCCCCTCGTTGCCTATGCCGGCCCCCTCGCCGCTAGCATTCTCACCGGTAGCCTCGTCATCGAGGAAGTATTTGCAATTCCAGGAATTGGTCAGTTTTTTGTGAGTGGGGTTATGAATCGGGATGTATTTCTAGTTTCAGGGGTTGTCCTGATCTACTGCATTCTACTTCTCTTCTTTAATCTGATAGCCGATTGGCTGACCGCAATTCTCGACCCCAGGATTCGCCTCCAGTCATGAAAATACGTTTCATCCTGATCACGCTTGCACTCATCGTGCTCGCCTCAGTTCTGGGCCCTTGGGTTAGCCCTTACTCACTTTCAGAGGTTTCCTCCGCCCGATTACTACCTCCCAGCCAATCCCACTGGCTGGGGACCGATCTTCATGGCCGTGATCTTCTTACCCGCCTTCTCTACGGAGGGCGAATCTCCTTACTTGTCGGACTCGTAGGAGCCACCGTCTCACTTCTAGTCGGCGTCACCTACGGCCTAGTCTCTGGCTACCTAGGCGGCCGAACCGACAACGCAATGATGCGGTTCGTCGATGTTCTCTACGCGCTTCCTCGAATCATTCTCGTGATCGTGTTGATCACACTGTTTGACCTCAAACTAAAACAGCTTCTCGACGGAACCTTCTTCTCATCTCTTGCCTCACACGCACGTCTTCTTCTTCTTTTTGTGGGTCTTGGGCTTGTGGAGTGGCTCACTCTTGCCCGAATCGTAAGAGCACAAGTCCTCTCAATCAAAGAACGTCCTTTCGTTATGTCCGCTCGCTTAATAGGTCAAACCACACCCACGATTCTATTTCGACAGATCCTCCCTCAAGTTCTACCTATCGTCCTGACCTACCTCACCCTCTCCCTTCCCGCCGTTATCTTGGAAGAATCGTTTTTAAGCTTCTTAGGTTTGGGAGTGCAAGCGCCTCTCGCGAGTTGGGGTACCCTTCTGGCCGATGGAGCTGCTCTTCTTAATCCTATCCAATCCCCCTGGTGGTGCGTCCTCTTCCCCGCACTCCTCCTCGCTCTAACTCTTCTAATCCTAAATTTTCTCGGAGACCAACTCCGCCAACCCCAAAAATAGCCCTCTAACTCACTGATTTACAATATTTTACGTTGGGCCAGAGGTATTGTAAGTCCTTAATATTCAATCTCATGCAAGGCACTTTTTCAAATGTAGGGTCAGAGGTGTTTGACTCGTCAGGATAAGCAAGTAACCATAAAACAATGAAATACATCATATTAACCCTAACCTTCCTAACCTTATCCCTCGCACCAACCTACGCCCATTGCGGTCACTGTGGTTCAGATGATACCAATCACAGTTCCACCACAGGAAAGAAGTGCGCGAAGTGCGGGAACGTTGAAGGTTCTGACGCCTGCAAAAAGGCCTGCAAAAAGAGTTAACTTTTAACCTCTACCTGAATTTCTTCGGGTGAGGAAGCAATCAGCCGGTGCTGACCATTATCGTCAGCACCGGCTTTTTGTTTTACCTTTTCATGGTGAACTCTGTTTCTTCTGAAATCACCCAATCCCTATGCGCGGATTGCGGAATGTGCTGTGACGGTACCCTCTTCCACTCTGTTGTCCTCCAACCCACCGACTCATCACGGACTCTTTCCTCTTTAGGGCTTACGCTAAAACGAAAATCAGGGCTTACCACCTTTCGGCAGCCCTGCTCAGCCCACCAAAATAATCAGTGCAACATTTACGAAAACCGCCCCAGCCGATGTCGGCTTTTTAATTGTCAGCAGCTCCTCCGAGTTGCTTCAGCGGAAATTACCCAATCCGTAGCACAAGAAACGATTGCTTCCACGCGGGAAAAAATAAACCGAGTCGTTGAGAAAATTGAGCGTTTGACCGAAACAAACCCAAACCAAGGTCTTACCCAAAGATTCTCAGTTGCCCTCGCCAACACAGCACCATCCCCCGAACGTACGGAACTAGAGAACGCAATGAACGAGCTTCAGGCGATACTAGAAAAAGAGTTTCGGGTCAGAGAAGAAGCAAACTAGCGACGCCCGCCCCCGCGACCTCCACCACCCCGGGCGCGATCTGCCCCACGGTGGTTGCCACGATCCTCGTACCGACCATCCGAGTAATTATTCCAATCCCTACCTCTTCCCGCTCCACCTCCGTAGCCGTAATACCCGCTCCCGTAGTAGTAGCCATTGTAACCGTAATAATCCTGATCATTCGCATCGGCCCAAGTGATAATCGGTCCTTGGGGTGGCACCGGTGCTGGAGCGGGAGTCTGCGCAAAAGCCGAACCAGCCAATCCCAAAAGAGCAAAAAAGAACCTCATGAATCTACCCTGCTCGATGCACTGCCTCCTCACAAGCGTATATTTCTATTTTCCAATACGCGCACCCACCTCACTCCAATTGAGCGCATGTTGATCCAGCCCCACGCCCATTGTCTCAAGAAAACATGCTAACATTTCGTAGAAACCAGCCAGAAGCGTTACCTCCGCGATCTCATGCGCTGAAAAAACCTTCGATGCTTTCTCGAAAATCGAGTCAGAGACCTTCCCTAATTTAGAACAGTCGTCTACGAACTGAATCATAACAGAATACTTCTCTTCAAGACCGGCAGGTTGAACCGATGTGATGGCAGTTATTTCATGCTCGCTCCACCCAGCCATCTTCGCAGCTGGAATATGATGCATAAGTTCGTAGGAACTGCCTTGCAAGCTAGCCATTCTCAGAATCACCAGCTCCCTAAGTTTTGGTTCAAGATTTCCCGTGCGAAACGACAAACCGAAATCGAGGAACGATTTGACCATCTCGACAGGGCAATACAGAAGCATCCGCGTGAGATGAATCGGCAACCGGTCAAACTGTTTTCTCTGCTCTTGAGTGAACTTCGAGGCGTCCGGATACACCCCTCTCATTCGCTTTTCTTGACCGCTTTGACGGCTTGATCCCCGAGGCGCGCTCTCAATTGGGCCAAATATAAGCTTTCAGGCTTCACTGGAACACCCTTCGAAAAGAGCCACTCCTTGGTGCTTTCACTGCCTGTTTCGGAATAGCTACTGCTCCCAATACACCAGTTGATACAGCCCGGCGGTTGCTCAACCGTAATCTTCTTTGCTGAGCAGTTCCATACAACGCCCCACCCCATCGTCCAACCGTGTCCGCTTCCCATCCCACGCCGATTCCGCAGGATGATTTCCCCATCCCTGAGCTTGCATCCATCCAACAGCAACCCAGTCGACCATCGCATATGAGGCTGGATCGATCCGTCCCCACTAAAGACACAGTTCAACACAACGTTAAGCATGGACTCAGGGTCAGCCGTCGATATGTAGAAGGATCCGTTACCACTCGAGCTGCACTGGTTCATCAGCGTCTGCTTTCCCCCTAGGCGAAAATCTGTCGCCTTACCTGCGGAGCGGGAGGATTTGGAAACCGTAGCAGGATGGTTGGCGACCACCGATTCGAGGGTAATCCGCTCTGCTGAGTCACCTACCAGCACATCGGGAAGTTGATGAAGGGTGCTGACATTACGAACCCAAGAATCCTCACACCCCTCCAAAGTCACACCAATATTCTGAGCATCTACCCAATCTCCTTTCGGCGGGGCGGCCTCAATCCGAAGGTTTTCCAATCCGCATTCAGAAAGTTTGTGATCAGGGGAGATTTCCTGAACGGTGGCATGATTCGGCCCCAGTTTACTGGCGTCGATGCAATCAGTGAGTGGCATCTCCCAGGAGATCTGCCTCCCATTAACAGATTTGATCTCCCGGTCTTGCGTAATGGCCTTGCCTTCTTTTAGCCACCGCCCCGCTTCGCCATCGGAAACAAGGTTGTCCATTCCCATAAAATGAATCCACTCCGCAGTGGCGGGGCGAGAAATTCTTACCAGGTCACCAACTTGAAAAGCATCACTCTTCTGAAGGTTCAGGGATGTCGCCCCCGATGGAACATAATCATCCGCAATATCGATGGCGCTGCCCGAGGTGCCTTGATTGCCCCCAATCTCCTTCTTTTTCTTCGACTTCTTTTTGCCTTTCGACTCCTGACCCGCGGTCTTAGAGCCGATCACAATGCAGGCATGAGGACCTTCCGTCATCTGAAGGGTCGTACCATCCCGACTGGCACCCGCCCCACGCAACACGACGCCACTAGTGTGAAGGGTCAATGTCTTGCTACACTTGTAAATCCCGGAAGCCAAGACCACCGCACCCCTAAAATCGTTGACCAACGGCATTCTGGAAACTGAATCAATCGCAGCCTGAATCTTATCACTGCAATCCCCTGACATTGGGGTCACCTTGGCTTTTTCGGGAATATCAGGCAAAGCCACCCCACCTCCTCGATAACCCGCGTAGGAAAAATCGCATATTCTGTCTCCCTTAGCTGAGGTGGCGTAAATGAGATCGGGTCCACTACCAACCAAGGAACACGGCATCTCTTCAGCCGACACATTCCACAAGGCCAACATTAGTAAAAACAGGCACGAGAAACAGTTCACGACTCAAATATGAAGGACGCTCATCAGAAAGGCCATAATCGAATGAGGCCAAAAGACCGACCAAAATCACCAAGCCCCTTCGAGACTAAACTCAAATTGGTCGGGTTGCGGGTCCTGAATCAGTTCCCTCCACTTTTTAACGTCGCCAGTAATTCATCCAGCGAGACACTGACGATGGTCGAAGCTAAATCGCTAACCGCAAAGGGTAAAATGAGTTCACGCCCATGCACCATCGAACCACAGCTATAAACCACGTTCGGGACATACCCCTCCCGCTCTACCCCCCCAGGAGACAATAAAGGTTCTCGTAAACGACCAATCACACGACTGGGGTCATCAAGATCCAAGAGCGCTGCCCCAATACAATATCTTCGCATCGGCCCCACCCCGTGGGTGATCACCAGCCAACCCTCTTCTGTTTCGATTGGAGATCCACAGTTCCCAATCTTGACCGATTCCCACGTGGCCACTGGCCTTAAAATAAGCTGGGGATCTGCCCAATAATAGGGGCTATCAGAATACATCAGAAACAGGTTCTCGTCGTCATACCGAGACAGCATCGCGTAACGACCACCGATCCTTCTCGGGAAAAGAGCCATTCCTTTATTTTGCACTCTTGCTCCATTGAGCGTGAGAATCCGAAAGTTAATGAAATCCAAGGTCTCGATGAACTGGGGCAAAATCGACCGACCATTATACGCAGTATACGTTGCGTAAAACATCACTGAGCCATCATCCTCCGTAAAGCGGACAAAGCGCGCGTCCTCCATCCCATTAGTCTCGTTTGAAGATACCGGAAAGATGATTTGCTCACTTAAAGGTAATTTTTCTGAGAAATGCAGTTCATAGTTGGAATCAGCCAACCACTGAATGCATTCCAACATGCGTTTCGCATCATGAGTCTCGGGTTTCGTTTCCTTACGAACTACCCTGAGCACCTTCGTTAATTCGACCAGTGTGAAAATCTCCCCCAAGGGAGCCATCACTTGATTGGTATAGGCATTATCAAATCCCATTTCCGCCAACTTAATACGAAAGAGTTTCTTTTTATAACTGGGATTCGCCACGATTTCAGGCGCCGTCACATAGTGGGAAATGGGATCCATCGATATCTCCCCCGACGGTGAAATCATCCCTGTGCGAAACTCAATCGACGAGATGTGCCCTTCGCCAGTTGCACGCAAGCTCATCAGGAATCGCACAGCCCCTTGCGCTACCCCACTTTGATCAGGATGAGGCACGATCGATGGATTAAAGATCGCTGCCGACTCTAGCGCATACTCCCCAGAAAAGAGTGCCCCCAGAAGTAGCATTCTCTTTTCAGACATCGCGCTCTGGGAAAGAACACGCCCCTGCACACGCTGAAAGTTTTCCAGAAGGAGTGTTTCTAAGTCGCGATGTCTAAATTCGAAATCCTTCAAGACCTGAGCCAGTTCCTGCGACACCTCCTCTTCCGTTAAGGCAAGGACTCGCTCCATAGTCGTAGTGATTCGGTGCAGCTCGGCGGGAATAAATGGCCGCAGTAGAACCCTGCTGTTCTGAGGCACGATCGACAAATCATGGCGACGTAATCGAATGCTGTTCATAGGGCGGGACTCGGGGGCCGATCGATCAACTGTTCCGCATAATTCATTTCTGCCAAAGAAAGATGAAAGGCCAAAGTAGACTCCGCCCCCTGATTCTCATTCACTCGATCGGCATGCAACCCATCACTACAACCACCCGTCGATGAGTCATACAACGCCAGTCCAAGATCATTTCGCCCCAAAAACCACTCAAACGCTCTTTGTGCCTCTTTGGTCCACTGGGGGTCTTGGGTCGCCCGAAACGCCGCATGACAAGCAGCCACCATAGCCTGAGCTTCCACGGGTTGCTGATCGAAGTCGGCTCGTGCCCCATCCTTCTCATAGAAACCATTCGAACCAATCGGCCGAAAACACCCAGCCTGTGTTTTCTGAATCGATACCAACCACCGCAGGGAAGCTAATCCCACCTGAAGAGCATCACCACACGTCATCCACTGACCACTGAGTATGAGTGCTTGGCAAAGACGTGCATTTTCATACGTCACCGTCGATTCAAACCAAGGCCACTCCTTGGATTGGCTGTCTCGCCAGCGCTGCATCAGCTTTTCGGTTAAACCTGCGCGAATCACCTTCGTCTTAAGGTCATCGGGAAATGTGCGCAAATATTCATGAATCCCCAGAAGGGCGAAACTCCAAGCTCGGGGGGAAGAAAATGCTTCTACGATGGGTAGCCCCGCCTCGAATAGTCGAGCCGCCAACCTTCGATGCCCTTGATACTTAGAGCGTCCAACACCTGACCCCAAGGCCCACAAAGCACGCCCCTGACTATCCTCACTCCCACAAGATTCTAACCACTCCTTTCCGTGACTCATAAAGTTTCGAAACCGACTTTGGTCTGGATCCCAAGCCGCACTCATAAATGCTAAATACCTCGTTGCCAACTGCTCTAAGACTCCCTCAGGACTAGGATCTCCAAGCTCTTCGAGAGCATGACAAAGAATAAACGCTCTTGCGTTGTCATCCGTACAATAACCTTGGCTGAAGTTTGGAACCGTAAAGGTCGCATGCTGGAAGATCCCCGTGCCATCACTCATACGGATCAAATGATCTAACCGACTTGCCGGTAAATCATACGGCCGATGGTCAATCGTCCACCCCTCGAAAGCCGCACGAGGATTGGCTTTTCGATCGGCTCGGGCTCGCTGGAATGATTCCAGATAACGCTGCCCAACGACTGGCCAAATCATCTCCCGACCCAGTGCATAAGCGTTACGGCGCATCTTGTTCAGGTGGGCGGGATCGTCTAGCAGGTCAGAAACACTTTTCGCGATTGCAGAAGCATCTCGAAATGGCACGAGCATCCCCCGCCCATCCGCGAGCAGCTCCTCCGCATGCCAATACGGAGTGGAAACCACCGCTTTGCCGGCACCGAAAAGATACGCAAGAGTGCCCGAGGTAATCTGGCTCTCCACAAGATAAGGGGTCAGATAAATATCTGTCGCCCCAATAAACTCCTGTAAATCTTCCAGCTCCAAGAACCGATTGTAGAAAATAATATGCTCCTTCACTCCGCAATCCTCCGCCAACCGCGTCAAGCTTAAGCGATAACTCTCGCCCTCTTGTGCCAAAAGACGGGGGTGCGTCACCCCTAAAACCAAATAGACTACCTCGGGATGTTGCCGGACGATATTCGGTAAAGCCTGAATCACATGCTCGATTCCTTTTCCTGGTCCGATAAGACCAAAAGTGAATAGAACCTTTCGCCCCTCAACCCCCAATCGCACCTTGAACAATTCTGAATCCAGAAACTTCGTGTTTGGAATTCCATGCGGAATAATATCTACCTTTTTCATCGAAACCCCATAAACCTCCTCGAGGATCTTTGCCCCCTTACGCGTCATTACGACTAGTCGGTCACTCCGCTTAATGAGCTCCTGCATCACCTCCCGCTGGTCATCATTCGGCTTCGTTAACACGGTGTGCAACGTGGTCACAACCGGCATTCGAACCTCTTTTAGCAACGCCAGAAGATGACTTCCCGCTGACCCTCCATAAATTCCAAATTCGTGCTGTACACTGAGAACATCGGCATTCTGAAAATTTAAATAATCTGCTGCGCGACGATAGGAATCTAACTGTTTCTCCGCTATTTCAAAGCGCACTCGAGGAGGGTAGTGATAGCCTTCCGCCCGGTCATTAACGGCCCCGACGTAACAGTCTGACCCTGTTGTCGCGGATGCAACCGCTTCGCATAAATCACTCGTAAACGTCGCAATCCCACAAAGTCTCGGCAAATAATCCCCCAAAAATGCAATGCGTTGCGGTGTCAAAGAACTATCGGCACCAGTTATCCGCCTGGAACCTGCTTTCTGCTTTGTTTTCTTTGCTGATTGAGAAGCTTTTTTGAGGCGACTAAAACCATTCAAAGAGGTTGCCTCTGCCCCGTTAGCCCTCTTGGGGTGCCTCGACTGTCTGCGCCCTTTTTTAAGCCTAGAAGAGCTCATCATCTTAGGATACCTGAGGATTCGCTGGAGTCCTTCTAAATAAGGTGCCCCCTTTCCGAATTTCGAGTTTCGAATTCCGAAATCCCCTTTCCGCCTTTAGCGACTCTACCCAGCACTCCTGTCGGGGGTACTGCGGGTTTTGTTGGGGATTGGTTGAGGACTGCGGATTACAACCGACGACGACGCACTAACGCCAATCCGCCTAAACCAACGGCGAGGAGCGAAAAGGCGGAGGGTTCGGGGATCGTAGTCAGTGTCACTGAAAACCCGTAACTTCCTGTAGCATCACCACCTGAATTCATGAGGTCATAGTATTGTGCTCCACCGACAAAAAGGGAGTAGGACCCAGGATTCAGACTCAGCGTTTGGACAACCATCCCATCCGCTATCCCATCTCCAAATATCCCCGCCGCCGCTCCATAATTGGCGCCCGACCCGTCCGCACCGTTGCCCACATATGTAAAGGAAGAAAGATCCGCAAAGGTTAAACCATCATCGCTTCCGATCTTCCAGTCATTCAGAGCACGAAAGCTACCCTGCCAATTACCCGCACCGTAAGTAGTGTTGAGATAGGAGGCGCTGATCGAACTGCTATCGTGATCAAGACCATCGTGGGCCAAACCTTGATAGATGGAGAATGCAGGACGAATCAACGCACTGATGGGAATACTCCCCTTAAGGAAAGATAGGCCCTCAACACGGATCTGCACACCACCGGCTTTCGATATGGAGAATTTGAAGGCTTTCAGTTTATGACTATCCCCCAGATTTATATCGGTACCGCTAGCCCACCCAAAATCACTGGTTACGGTTTGGCTGGATATCACAGCGACTTGCGGGCTTGTTGGATCCAATGCCCCGAAATCCCTTGCTACATACGAGATGTGGGACTGTCCTGACGAAATCAGTCCCAGCCAGCAAAGCAACAATCCAAAACTGTTTTTAAAGATATTTTTCATAATTTTTCCTTTTTTTATTTATTGGGGTCGACAAAACGACCACCTGTTTGGTTGATTAGAGTTTTTGCATTGGTCCAGCTGATGGGTTCCACATGCCCATCCAGGAAGAGGTAGTTAGCTCTCCCAGCGTGCCGCTCTACCCCAACGAGCGACTTAAACGTATTCGGGGGGATCTCCTCACCGTTGTACTCCGCCAAATGAAGGTGGTCAGGCACGCTGTTCGTCCCGTATGTCTTGGATAACTCAAAGAAGAAAACAGTCCTGGCAGGACGCTCCACGTTAACCAATCTCGACAGATTCAGCCCTGAGAGATACTCAGCACCACAAGGAACCGCACTCAGGTAATCGTTCATCACATAGGTGCGGGTCCGTGTCTTGACTTCATCACAGGGACAACGCGTAACCAACAAATCCCCTACATACGGCTTGAGGGAATTGGTCCACGAATCACTTTGATGATCTGTCTGAGGCAGGCACATTCCATTATCAGTTGCATAAAGCAACATGCCCTTCCCCAATTGGGACAGGTTGCTGGCGCACTTGATACGCCCTGCCTCATCATAACCCGCTTTCAGCGAAGGAATGGCAACCGAGACTAAACATCCCAGCACTGCCATAACCACTAACAATTCAACTAAAGTAAAACCATGATCATTTTTCATTTGCTCTCCATACAATATTTGAGACACACGGTCTTGGCGGATTTGCCAAGATCTAGTTAATCATTCGCACAGCTCACTGATGAGCTATGGAATATTCGGATTAGATGGAGGGTTAGGCTCTAGGAACCGGTATCGGCGGCTCGAATCGTGCACTTGGGTACGCTACTGAAAATACATTATAGAACATCGTCTCGGTAACAGTGGGCAGGGTCAGGCTCATGCTCTTCAGGGAGATAAACGACCCATCCTTTTTGATCTGAAATACCAATGCAGGTGATTTTCGTTCCTCGCCACGAACTTTAGAGATTTTTTTACAGATCGTACAAGGATGCTCGCCATCGAAGGTTTTTGAAATAGCTTCAGAAACTGGATTATCTCGAGAATAATCAACGACCATCTTTGCCCAAGCGATTGTTTGTAAAACAGTCCAAGGACCCCCAACAATTAAAAATAAAGTTACACTTACGAACAGAGACGCGATTTTCTTTGTTGGATTATTTGGACCAAACATCAGAACTCTCATATACAACAAAAACGCCATTGTCGATGTGATTGATTTTTCAACTTCCATCTCCATCGCTCATCCGTAGCGAACTGAGAAATCGGGTTAGCGACCATACGACCTTTGAACTCAAACTCTGTTACGGAACTGGCACGGAGTATTTCATTTTCTCGCATCTATTTGCATGAAAACGCGGACGGGGTGGGATTTGAAACTATTCACTACTACCTGATTATCAACACTATCAAGGACTTATATTGCGCCGTTTTGCGAGAAATTGCCCCGACTTGTGACTATGCTGTCACGAACTGTCACGAGATCCACTTCCCTTACTTACAATCCGAAATCCTATCAAAATTGCCAAGCCCCTTCGAGATTAAACTCATATCAATCAGGCCGCTGGGATTTCGAACTGGCACCTACTCATTAACCATCAACACTACAGTTCCTCTTTTCCTTTCCGATTTCTGCAGTTACTTTACGCCGACAAATTAAATCGCATGACAAAACACACCCATAAGAAACCCATGATTCAAGGATCGGCCTGGATCTGGATCGCCATCTTCATCTCGGCTGCGTCCAATTCGATCGTATCGAAACTGCACAATCTCGGATCTTGCCACCTTGCACCTGACGGAAAGAATCCCATCAGTTTCTGTAACATCTTCTTCACCGGTAGTGTGGTGGCATTCTTCACCCTATTCATCACTCACCCAAAGGCCGCACAACCTACCAACCTCCGTGGCTACTCCTCCAAGGAGTGGTTTCTCACCATCGTTTCCGCCGCCTTGGCCGGAGCCATCGCACCGATCATGTTCTTCAAAGCCCTGGCAGAAACCTCCGTCACCAATGTTGTACTTGTCCAAACGATCGAGATCCCAATGGTTCTGGCCCTGGCCTGGCTGATCCGTCGGGAACGCTCCAGCGTCATGGCAATTATCGGAGCAATGATTGCCCTTGTGGGGGTTACTTTAACTGCATTGATCGGGCATATGGGCCCCCTTCAACTGATGAGGGGTGATATCTTCACCATTGTTGGAACTTTTAGCGGTGTCTTAGCCACCCAACTTAGTCGCGATGTTCTGCAACGGATGTCACCCATTCTTTATGGAATCATCCGCAACAGCCTTGGGTCCATCCTGTTTGCCATAATCGTTCTCAAGGTCTATGGACCAGCCCATTTTGGCGAAGTCTTTACTCCGTATCTTTGGGAATGGACGTTAGTTTACGGATCCATTGTTGTCGTTGGAGGCCAACTCACCTGGCTGCGCGGAGTCCGGGATGCCAAGGCCAGTGATATTGCCCTAGCCGTCGCTTTTGGTCCCGTGGCGGGAGTCGTCTTTGCCTACCTGATCCTTGGTGAAAAACCTATGTTGGCACAATACATCGGTGGAGCGGTTATTATGCTTGGAGTTGCACTTCATTTGATCGGTGAGCGCTCGCCTAAGATGGAGATACCTGAACCGGTTTCGGGTTCAGCTTTCCGAGGCGTTTAAAAGTTCGCCCCTAAACCAGCGCCAACACTCGCGATGGACCGCCGGAACAGCCGGCAATCATCGGCCCACCCGCAATCAGAAAGGCACCTTTGGCAGGAAGCTGATCCAATCGAGCCACACATTCCATTCCCCAATGTCCAGCTCCCAGCCATTGGCAGTGTACGGGAAAGTCGGGAGCCGGACCATGATCCAGCGATAGAGTATCGACACAGATCCCTTTAATTCTTCTTTCGCGCAAAAGAAAGTCGGTCGCCTCTTCATGAAATCCCGGAAAGTGCATCACCCCCTTTACGTCGGCGTTCCTGAACTTATCGGTTTTTAGATGCTCTTCCCAACCGCTCCACATGGCCACAATTCCACCTTCTGGCAGTGCCCCGTGCTTTTTTTCCCAATCTTTTAGGTCGTCGGGGGTCAAACGGGCATCGGCATCTCGGGTTGCCCGACTGCGGATATCAACGACTGCCAATGGGCCCACAAGATCAGAAACTGAAAGCTGATCAGCACTAGACTTGCCACCGAAATGAAGCGGAGCATCCATATGTGTGCCCGTGTGCTCATCGATCGACCAGTGATAGGCATGATATCCCGAAGGCCTGGGTCCAACGTTATGGTCCTCAAGTTTCAACTGAGGCTTACCAGTGAAGGTCGGGAAATCGGGCGTGATCCGATGGGTCATATCCACCACCTTAGAAAAGGAGAAGGATTTGGGAGTCTCGGCCCTACCAGAGACTGGAAGTAACGCTCCGGCAGACACCATCGCGGCTCGGGTCAAAAACGACCTTCGGTTCAATTTTTCGGAGACAAACTTATGGCAGTTGGGTAGGCACATATATGGATTATTCCTGCCTCAGAAACAACGCGCAACCTGAGAAGCAAAACCCCGGGAAGCCGAAGCCTCCCGGGGTTTTCTTTTAAACTAGAAGTCTTTCTAGAAGCTATAAACGACTTCAGCCCCTGCGTAGTAAACAGGTCCTTCCGAACCGGAACCATTATCCGTGGCTAAGCCGTTCGCGGAACGATAGATATCACCACCCCAATCCATCCGATACTCGGCTCGGATTAAAAGATTATCTATCACGTTAAAACCTGCGGTAAGCGTATACTCCCAAAGGGATTCCCCCGTGACATGTTTTCCAGGAATTAATGGAGAAGTGTCAGCAGTCCCCTGATTCCCGAATACGCGGGAGTTATTGCTTCCCAGAAACTCAGCCCGACTGCTCAGGCTGAACCAATCGTTAAACTGGTATTTGGCATAAGTTCCCGCTCCATACCAGCAGGTGTTAACATTTCCGCCGAAACCCGAAGGGCGGCTATAGGTACCTGAGTTATTTCCCAACAAAGCGTTAAAGGCAAGTAGTAGCTTCTCATCCGCAAACTTCGGAGCCCAATTGCCCCAGCTATTATAGATCACAGAATATGCTGACTCGTAAGACGCAGTAGGCCCAGAAAGGTAGGAAGGGGTAAGGCTCTCATTCTCCACTCCAGCCGAAGTATTGTTATCTGATCCCGTACTATACTGAAAATTGTTACTCCAAGTGGCATTCCCTCCTGGGGCGGTCACATTCAGAGCCGCCAAAACCGCTACTCCATCTCCCACATTGGGGTTGGTAGTCGTGTTGTTATCGCTGTTGGAGCCGTTTACGACACCCAGCTTCCCGTCCAAATAATCGTCAAACTTATAGGACGACAAAAGACCTGTGTAATACAAGGGCATCACGTTAAATAACAACCCGAACGTAGTATTCATATTCGCCGGCCTCTCCATCACCTCATAACCCAGGATCGAAACAAACTTTCCCACCTTGAAGTCCCAACCATTGCCAACAGGTGCACGGATTGCGATATAAGCCTGTTCCAGAAAAAGGGTGTTGGAATTCATGGTGGTATTAGCGTCATTTCCAGCCGTACGATTTGCAAAATAAGTGGCATCTTCACCGATCATGACGTCAGTCCGAAATCCCGCTTGGGCTTTGTTTTCGGGGCTTAATGCTTTTTCCAATGCTATCTTTAATGCGTAAAGATTGAAATCCCCCTTTTGGGAAGTGTCTTCGGTGAAACGCCCGTTGATGTTCGATTGATTTCCAGAACCAGCGAAGTTATAGCTGTACCCAGCATCCACATAACCGGACAGCTTGATCCCCTTCTGAGCAGTTTCGACGAAGTTATTTTGGACCATCTTCTTGGTGTCTTGGGCGGAGGCTTCCGGGGTGCTGTCCGCCATCGAGGTTGCGCCAAAGGCCAATAAAGTAGCCATCAGGATTGCGTTGATTTGTTTATTCATGTGTATCTCCTTCGGTTTGGTTGATTAGAAGCTGTAAACGATTTCCGCACCCGCATAGTGGGCAGGCCCAGAGTTTTGATAGATTTGATTGTCTCCTGTGGTGCTTGAGGAAACAGAAGCACCAGAAATGCTGTTACCCCAATCCAGGCGGTACTCCGCCCGAATCAGCAGGTTGTCGATCACATTGAATCCAGCCGTAATTGTATATTCCCACCAACCTAAGGAATTCTGCCTTCCACCTCCCGGGTAAACTTTATTGATGTTATTGCCTCCCAAATATTCGCCGCGGCTAGCCAAACTGAACCAGTCGTTGAACTGATACTTGGCGTAGGCACCAGCACCGTACCAGGTTGTTCCGCCGTACTGACCGGCATTCTGCGTTCCCAAAACCGAGTTAAAGGCCAATAGCAACTTGTCATTACAACACTTGGGCGCCCAATTGCCCCATGAGTTGTAAATGAAAGTGTAACCGTCGGATGTCTCGTCCAGTTTTCCGCCCGCAACCGTATTGAGTTTCTGTACGGTGGGCGGGGTCAATGTGGGAACAGAGTTAAACGAAGGGTTCCCACCAGAAACTGATCCTCCACTGTTATTCTCAGAGTTGGTGCTCCACTGGAAATTATTGCTCCAGTTCGCATTTCCACTAGGAGCAGTCACATTCAGAGCCGCCAACACGGCACAGCCATCCCCATCCAGACCTGTGGTAGTGTTGTTATCGGTATTCGATCCGTTGACCACACCCAACTTGGCATCGATGTAATCGTCGAAGCGATAGGATGAAAGGACACCGGTGTAATAAAGGGGAAATTGCTGCCAGAGCAGACCGTACGTGACATTCATGTTGGCGGGCCGCTCGATCACTTCATAGCCAAGGATCGAAACGAACTTACCCACCTTGAAGTCCCATCCGTTGCCGACAGGCGCACGGATAGCAACATAAGCTTGCTCCAAAAAGAGAGCGTTGGAGTTTTGATCCGTATTGTTGGCCTGGGAGTATGTATTCCGGTTGATCAGATAATTGGCATCTTCCCCAATCATCACATCAGTACGAAATCCTGCTTGGGCTTTGTTTTCAGAGGTCAAAGCCTTCTCCAGGGCAATTTTCACTGCATAGAGGTTGAAGTCACCCTGCTGGGCCGTATCGGAGCCGAAGCGGCTATAGGTTTCCGAATTTGCCGAGCCGGTGAAGTTGTAGCTGTAACCGGCATCAACATAACCGGATAGCTTGATCCCCTTCTGAGCAGTTTCGACAAAGTTGTTTTGCACCATCTTCTTGGTGTCTTGGGCAGATGCTTCAGGAGTACTGTCCGCCATTAAAGTTGCGACAAATCCCACCGAGGCGGCTATCAGGATTGCGTTTATATGTTGATTCATAGGTTATCTCCTTGGTTTGAAATTTCTTAGAAGCTGTAAACCACTTCTGCACCGGCGTAATGAGCGGGTCCCGAAGACGAGCTTACACCGGGAGTTCCAACGATGCTGTTTCCCCAATCAAGACGGTACTCAGCCCGAATGAGGAGATTGTCGATCACATTAAACCCAGCCGTCAGCGTATATTCCCACCAGCTTTGCGTTCCATCGTAATTGTTGGTCGTCGGATTAAAGTTGGCGTTCCACTTCCCGGAGTTATTTCCGCCCCGATATTCGCCACGGCTAGCCAAGTTAAACCAGTCATTGAATTGGTACTTCGCGTATGTCCCAGCCCCATACCAAGTCACTCCACCGAAGTTCTGAGTCGTGCTGTTGGCCGTACCCAAGACCGTATTAAAGGCAAAGAGGAGCTTGTCGTTGGCAAACTTCGGAGCCCAGTTACCCCAAGAGTTGTAAATAAAGGTGTACCCGGAACCGCTGTCATTATTCAGATTGGCCACTGGGGTGGCGTTATTAGCCTGCGAAAGACGGGTTTCATTTTCGCTATTGGAGCTGTACTGAAAATTGTTGCTCCAGTTCGCATTTCCCCCGGGTGCGGTCACATTGAGTGCCGCCAAAACCGCACATCCGTCGCTTGCAGTCGACCCGTATGTGGCATTCCCTGTGGAAGTGTTGTTGTCCGTGTTGGACCCGTTGACCACTCCAAGCTTTGCATCGATGTAGTCATCAAAGCGGTAAGAAGAAAGGACTCCGGTGTAATAAAGCGGGAACGTCTGCCAAAGGAGTCCGTAGGTAATGTTCATGTTGGCGGGTCTTTCGATCACTTCATAACCAAGGATCGAAACGAACTTACCGACCTTAAAGTCCCACCCGTTACCCACCGGAGCACGAATCGCCACGTAGGCTTGCTCCAAGAATAGTGAGTTCGAGTTCTGGTTCGTGTTATTCAAAGTGTTGGGTTGAGCGGAGGCATTACCGCGATTAGTCAAATAGGAGGCATCTTCACCGATCATGATGTCGGTTCGGAACCCTGCCTGCGCCTTGTTCTCATTGGAGAGAGCCTTCTCGAGGGCGATTTTCACCGCATAGAGATTAAAGTCACCCCGCTGGGCATCATCGCCTCCGAAGCGACTATTGACCTGAGAATAGTTCCCCGAGCCAGTGAAGTTATAGCTGTAGCCAGCATCCACATAACCGGAGAGCTTGATTCCCTTTTGGGCTGTTTCGACGAAATTGTTTTGCACTATCTTCTTGGTGTCTTGGGCGGAGGCTTCCGGGGTGCTATCTGCCATCGAAGTTGCAACAAAAGCCAACAAAATGGTTGAGAGAATTGCGCTGATCTGTTTGTTCATAGAATTAAAATCTTTTATACAAATGGTTGACCGAAAAATAAAAATCTCAAAAATGAACAGCAGGAGCAACTCGGAAATGTTCGGTTTTTCACAATCGTTTAAGGCCCCATCTAACTCAAAAAAACTCAATCCCTGTCACGAAACTGTCACGGCATAATTCATTTCCTCGCATCTATTTGCATAAAAACGCGGACGGGGTGGGATTTGAAACTATTCGCTACTACCTGACTATCAACACTATCAAGGACTTATATTGCGACGTTTTGCGAGAAATTGCCACGACTTGTGACTATGCTGTCACGAATTGTCACGGGATCTGCTCCCCTCATTTCCAATCCAAAATCCTACCAAAATTGACAAGCCGATTCGAGATTAAAGTCATATACATCAAAGCGCAGCGATCTATTGAGTATCTGTCGAAGAGTTTTTTATTTTAAGGAGTAATGCTTTAGCGTGTTTGTCCCCTTGATCAGACGCTCTTGTGTACCACTTAACTGCTTCCCCCTGGTCCTTAGCCACTCCTTTACCATTCTCATAGCAGGAGCCAAGGTTGAGCTGGGCTGGAGCATTTCCCTGTTCTGCTGCCTTGGTATACCACTTCACCGCCTCTTTTTTGTCTTTCGTTACTGCTTTCCCGTATTCGTAGCACAAACCAAGATTTTTCTGGCCATAGGAATTCCCTTGTTTCGCTGACTTGGTGTACCACTTAAAAGCCTCCTTCATGTCTTTTGCTACTCCATTCCCGTATTCGTAGCAGCGTCCAAGATTGGCTTGGCCAGAGGCATTCCCTGATTCCGCTGACTTGCTGTACCACTTCACTGCCTCCTTTTCGTCTTTTACCACTCCATTCCCGTATTCGTAGCAGCGCCCAAGATTTCTCTGGCCATCCGCATTTCCCTGTTCGGCAGCTTTAGTGTACCACTTAAATGCTTCCTTTTCGTCTTTCGCTGCTCCTATTCCGTTTTGATAGAACCATCCAAGACAGCTCTGGGCACTCCCATTTCCCTGTTCAGCTGATTTGGCAAACCACTTGAATGCCTCTTTTACGTCTTTTACAACTCCAGCTCCATCCCTGTAGCAAGATCCAAGATAACATTGGGCATGGGAATTTCCTTGTTCTGCTGCCTTGGTGAACCATCCAATCGATGCCTTATTGTCTTTTACAACACCAGCTCCCTCCCTGAAGCAAGACGCAAGATTATACTGCGCGACCACATCTCCCTGCTGAGCTGCTTTTGTGTACCACTTCACCGCCTGTCTCGCGTCTTTTGCAACTCCTTTCCCATTTTCATAGCAAGCCCCAAGATAACACTGGGCATCCGAATTTTCTTGTTCTGCTGCCTTGGTGTACCACTTGACCGCCTCCTTCTCATCCTTAGCAACTCCTATTCCATTGTCGTAACACCATCCAAGATTGCTTTGACCAAGAGCGTTTCCCTGTCGCGCTGACTTGATAAACCACTTAAAGGCTTCGTTCTCGTCTTTTGCGACGCCTCTTCCATTTAAGTTACACGAGCCAAGATTGCTCTCGCCGTACGCATTCCCCTGCTTCGCTGACATGGCGTACCATCTCGCCGCTTCTTTCTCGTCTTTAGTAACTCCAGTTCCGCTTGCATAACAGCGCCCCAAATTATTCTGTGCATCACCATTTTCCTGTTCCGCTGATTTGATGTACCACTTAAATGCCTCACTCTCGTTTTTTACAACTCCAGTCCCCTTTTCGTAGCACCATCCAAGATTGTTCTGGCCATTGGCATCTCCCCCTCGAGCTGACTTGGTGTACCACTTCACCGCTACCCTCTCATCCTTTGTGACACCAGTGCCCCTATAATAACACGCCCCAAGATTATTCTGTGCATACGCATTTCCCTGTGCTGCTGACTTGGCGTACCACTTCACCGCCGCCTTCTCGTCTTTCGCAACTCCTACTCCATTATCATAACACCATCCAAGACTGCTCTGGGCGTCTGCATTTCCTTGTTTCGATGACTTAACGTACCACTCAAAGGCTTTCTTCTCGTCTTTTGAGACTCCAATACCGTATAGGTAGCACCCTCCAAGATTATTCTGGCCAAGCGCATTTCCTTGCTCGACCAACTTTGTATACCACTTAACAGCCTCCTTTTCGTCTTTTAAAACTCCAGTGCCGCTTTCGTAGCACCACCCAAGATTGATCTGTCCACACGCATCCCCTTGTTTTGCTGCCATGGCGTACCACTTCACTGCTTCCTTTTCGTCTTTTGCAGCGCCAATTCCATCTTTGTAGCACCATCCAAGATTGTTCTGACCGTCAGCATTTCCAAGTACCGCTGACTTGGAGTACCACTTAAATGCTTCTTTTTCGTTCTTCGCGACAACTTTCCCCTTCTCATAACACCAGCCAATGGAGTTATAACACTTCGACTCGACCTTTTTGATTTGCCCTAAAAACCACCCCCCTGATCCCTTTTCATCCTTCACCGACTCGGTTGAGGCAGCGGGTAATGATCCTGGCGTTAAGCTTTGAGATTTTTCCTCTGCACGGGCAACGAGTACCATTCCCCCGGCTAAAAGAACCAAGATAGCCCGTTTCACTTGATTAAGATTCGCATTGAGGAGGGTTAAGATCAATACCTGTCACGGAGCTGTCAGGGCGTAGTTTTAACAGGGTGGGATTTGCGCCCCGGCGGACCTGCCCCCGCGCTAATCAAATATCGCCTCTGGCGAGTTGGAACTTACCCCGTCCTCGAAGACTCGGAACCCGATCAGAAATTCAGGGGTGGGATTTGGCCCCCGCAAACCCGCCCCTGGCCCAATCACATTTCGCCTCCGGCTTGAAGGGATTTACCCCGTCCTCGCAGACTCGGACGGGGTGGGATTTGAACCCACGGTAGGGTTACCCCTACTCCTGATTTCGAGTCAGGTACATTAAACCGCTCTGCCACCCGTCCGTTTTCAATCATACGTACCCCTCGCTTCTTCTCAAGCTTGCCGATTGCTTCCGCCTCCTTCCCACATAAAATCATCTCATGGGCATGTTTTGCACACTTACTTTCCTGGCCTTACTGATGCCCTCGCTCCTTTGCGCTGGGGAGCTCCTGCGTGAAGACGATCCCCGCACTTCCGCCATCCCCAGACAGGTCGGTCGCAACCTCTACCTCTACTGCACCCCCAAGGAGTCCACCTTCTGGAAATACGACAGCGACGGAAACGAGTGGCGCAAAGACACCTTTGGAACGATCTGGAAAAAAGAGGCGGGTCTCGACTCCTTCGATAAAGGTTCCTGGGAAATCGATGGCTTCGATCGACGACAGAGCACGCGCATCGCACAGGACTCTGTGGTCCAGTTCCAGCTCAATCGGGATGGAACAGTAAAAACAGATTCGATTCGGCGCACCTCATGGATTGCTAACGTCGACCCTGCCCCATCAACACTTCCCTCCCACCTGCGAAAGGCAGAGCTTGGAAGCTCCTCTTCCAAACCCGCCAACCTCCAACAAGAAAGACCTAAACTCATCCCGGCATCCGCTCCCATTCCTCCCAAATAAAAAGTCACAGCCCCTTCCAGTTGACCATCCTTCGTTCCTAAGCATAATCGCCCCTTATGTCAGATCCCCTCGCCCACGCCACTCTTCCTGCCAGCGGAATCACAGAGCATTTTTCGGCAGAAGCCCGAGCCGCTCTGGCCGGTTACGGTGAATTTATCAATGTTGAACCCCCACACAACCTCGTGGATGAAGGGGCTGTATTGGGCAAAATGTATATTCTAGTCACAGGAGAACTCTCTGTCCGCCGCCAAGGCCAATCCTCCGAACTCGAGCTCGCCAAACTGAAACCTGGTGACACGTTCGGTGAAATCTCGATTTTCGACCCCGGCCCCACATCCGCCAGCATCTTTCCCACAGCCTCATCCCTTGTCTGGGGAATCTCTTGGCCACAACTGGAGTTTCTCATGAACAACAATCACCAGATCAGTGGCATGTTCCTGGTCGGTTTAGGCACCATCCTGAGTCGTCGCCTCCGAGAGATGAACAAGAAGCTCGTCGACGCTTCCCGAGTTTGATTCCTCGCCTCCTTACTCTCCTCTTCACCCCCCTGGCACTCATTGCCAGTCCCGACACACTCCCATTGGTAGTCGGAATGGAGCTCAGCTATCCCCCTTTCGAAATGACCGACACTGCAGGAAAGCCAAGTGGCCTCTCCGTGGACCTAGCCACTCAACTCGGCCAAGCCCTCCATCGCCCCATCAAGATCGAAAACCTCGCTTTCGATGGTCTCATCCCAGCTCTCATGACTAAAAAGATTGATCTGATCCTCTCCTCACTCACCGTGACGGAAGAGCGCTCCAAAGCCATTCAGTTCTCCCAGCCCTACGCCCAGATCGGGCTTGCCCTGCTAACTCGAAAAGATCCCACGATCATGAGTGCAAAAGATTTAAATAGCCCCGATCGAACAGTTGTCACGAAACGTGGCACCAGTGGGCACCTTGCAGTCCAATCCCTATTTCCGAAAGCAAAACAGCTCGTTGTGGATAAAGATGCCGCTGCTTACATGGAGATCAGCCAAGGAAAAGCCGATGCCTTTCTCTATGATCAACTTTCCGTAGCACGCGCCCAGCAACGCTACCCCCAAACTACGCAAGCCCTTCTCACTCCCCTCCGAGACGAAAAGTGGGCGATCGGACTTCGTAAGGCGGACCACGACCTCCTGCAAGAGATAAATATTTTTCTCATATCATTCCGCCAGCAAAAGGGATTCGATAAACTTGCGAAGCAATACCTGGCAAAAGAGGAGCTTCTCTTTCGCGAAGCAGGAATTCCGTTCATTTTTCAACCAACTCCTTGAAAGCCGAATCCACCACCCGTTGGCTTTCGACTGTCTCGCTCCTTTTTGTCCTGACTTTGCTGGGTGGAATCCTGGCCCTCTCGTTCTCATCACTTCACTGGGAGTGGAACTGGAGCGCCGTTTGGATCTACCGCGAAAAGTTTCTCCAAGGTTGGCTCACTACTCTTCTACTTAGCCTCAGCACGTTGGCTCTCTCAATCCCGCTAGGGCTGGCGCTGACCGCAGGACGAATCGGGGGCTACCTCCCCGTTCGCCAATTTTGCACCTTAATTGTCGAGCTCGTTCGCGGAACGCCCCTCCTCGTCCAGATCCTTGTTCTTTTCTATATCGTGGGAAGTGCCTTGGGACTGGAAAATCGTTTTTTTGCAGGGATCTTGATCCTCTCTCTTTTTGAAGCTGCTTATTTTTCCGAAATCTTTCGAGGCGCCTGGCAATCGATTCCCCAATCCACTTTAAACTCTGCCCGCGCCATCGGCCTCACTCCCCAAGATACTTTCACCCAAATCATCACCCCTCTGGCTCTTCGAAACTGTCTCCCCTCCCTGGCCAGCCAGACCGCCTCTTTGATTAAGGATTCGTCACTCCTTTCCATTATCGCTGTTTCTGAGGTGACTCACGTGGCTCAGGAAATTAATGCATTCACCTACAGCACTCTCGAATCTTACCTGCCCTTGGCCCTTGCCTACCTACTACTCACCGCTCCTCTCGCCCTACTTTCGCGTAAATGGGAAAGGTCGCTTGCTTATGCAAATTGAAGCCTCGCATGTAGGTCGCCTTTACGGAGATCTTTGGGCAATTCGTGACGTATCCATCCAGGTGCCTGTGGGAGAACCCCTCCTTTTGCTCGGTCCCTCAGGAGGGGGAAAGTCCACCCTGCTTCGACTTCTGGCAGGACTCGAAACTCCCCAAGAAGGAAAAATCATCGTAGATGAAAAACCACTCTCCACCAACGAATCTGATCTACGAATACATCGCCGACGGCTAGGATTTGTTTTCCAAGAGGGAAATCTTTTTCCGCACTTAAATGCAGTGGAGAATATTACGCTCCCTTTGATTCATGCCCACGGGTTGAGCCACACGGCTGCCCTCGCTAGAGCCAAAGAGCTTTTGGAGCGATTCCGGCTCTTGAACCGTGCCCACTATCAGCCGGCTGAACTTTCCGGCGGTCAACGGCAGAGGGTTGCGATCGCCCGCGCCATGGGTCACGACCCTGAAATCCTGCTTCTCGATGAACCCACATCCGCACTCGACCCAGAAATGAGCGCCGAGGTGACCGATGCTCTTGAATCTCTAAGCCAAGAGGGCAAAACCCTTGTCTTGGCCACTCATGCCACCGGGTTTGCTAAGCGAATTGGCGGACAGGTCGCCTTTCTTCACGACCACCGCCTCACCTCCTACGGTCCTACAAAGAATTTCTTTCAAAACCCACCGACCGAGGGTGCGCGCCTTTACCTCAGCAGGATCTACCGAGAGTAAAAGGCGGGTAAACGTGGTGTTGATCCGTATCTCGCATCGGAACATACTTACCCAATGGAGTTTATGACCAGCCAACACGATGGCTCTGGAATCGTATTAACCTTTCGAGGACGGCTCGACACCGTCGCCAGCCAAGAGCTTAAGCATCCCATTCGTGCGGAGCTCGACCGACAACCGACAAACCTGACCTGTAATTTTCAAGATGTTACCTACATTGGGTCTGCTGTGCTGCGGCTAATCTTCGAAGCCGCCCGCGAACTCCAGCGACGAAACGGAATCTTTCGCGTCACCCACTGCCCTACTGAAATCCGGCGCGTCTTCTCCCTAACGGGAATGGATCATATCATCGAAGGGAGCGAAGGCCCTAAGTTCACGCATGAATCCAAGGATGGGACACTTCGAATCTTTCTCCACGGCAGGATGGATGCATTACGCGTCGGCGAGATTCGCGCCTCGGTCCGCGAACTTATCTCCGCCCACCGCGGGCCGATTCGCTTTGATATCGCCGCTGTGCCCTATGCAGCTTCCGCTTTTGTTCATCTGTGCATCGATGCCTCGAAAAGTGCAAAGGCCAGTACCTCGAACTTCGGCCTTGAGAAGGTTGTTCCTGATACTGCACATATTTTTCGATTGGCGGGTCTTCAGTCACTCATTCTTTCCTCCGTATGAAAAATGCCGAAGTTAAGCTAACTGTAAAAAATAGGATCGAAGACCTGCTTAGGGTTAATTCGATTTTTGAAAGCTTTGCCACCCAGCACGACATCGGCGGCAAGCTTCGCTACCACCTCCTTGTCTCCATCGAGGAAATTCTTACCAATATCATTAAGTACGGGTTCGATGAGCAGGGTGTTCACCCAATTCATATCACATTTCGCTACGACTCCGGCACAATCGAAATGGAGTTTGAAGATCGAGGTCGTGAATTTAATCCGCTCGAGGTGGGCGAACCGGATCTAGACACTCCGATCGAAGACCGCCAACTCGGCGGACTGGGAATCCATCTGGTGAAAAATATGGTCGACGTTGCTCGGTACCGCCGTGAGGGTGATCGGAATATCCTTCTACTGCGCAAGGCAAAGCAGGCCACCGCTCCAAGCGCCTAGTTTTCCGTAAGGAAAACTATTTTAGGGCATCGGCCTTCGAGCCGTGAATCGTGAAGAGAGCCGAAAAGCCGCTAATATCGAAAACTTCTTTTACATTGGGTTGAAGAGCCGCAAGAGCGATTGCACCCCCAGCCGCCTTCATTTTTTTCACGGCCAACAGCAGGGAGCGTAGCCCTGCACTACTGATAAAATCTAATCCAGCACAATCGATCACCAATCGTTTCTCCCCTTGATCAATCACGGCAACCAAAGCCTGCTCAACAGAAGGTGCACTCGTTGCGTCTACCTTACCCTGCAGTTGTACCACGGTTCCGTTGCCTTCTTTTGTTGTATGAATTTGTGCGCTCATGCTCTCAATATCCCGAAAGCCCCCTACAGTGTCCAGCTTGAATCAAGCCTAGAAACTTGCACCGAAAGCCACTTCGGGCGATCCTCCCATTGATGGCTATTGATTCTCTCCTTTCCCATATTCGGACTGTTCCCGACTACCCGAAAAAAGGAATTCTTTTCCGGGATATTACCCCTCTACTTGGGGACGCTAAGGCCTTGCGAACCGCCTGTGAAAGAATGGCAGCTCCCTACCGCAATAATCCCCCAGACTTCGTTGCAGGAATTGAGGCTCGTGGTTTTATTCTAGGGGGCATCGTGGCTCAGATTCTAGGGTCGGGCTTTATTCCCATTCGTAAGCCAGGAAAGCTGCCGTATAAGTCGGTCCAGCGTCAGTACGCACTGGAGTATGGCTCAGGCACCCTGGAGCTTCATGAAGATTGTGTGGGCAAAGGGCAAAAGGTCCTACTAGTCGATGATTTGGTCGCAACAGGTGGCTCTGCAGAGGCAGCAGTTCTTCTCCTCCGCTCTTTGGGCGCCGTGGTAACCGATGGATCGTTTCTGGTCGATTTGCCGGATTTGGGTGGCCGAAAAAAGCTTGAGCAACTTGGACTACGTTTTCACGCGCTTTTAGATTTCCCTGGCGAATGATTCCGAAGCGACGGTTCGGTCGAACCGAACTCTCCATGCCGCTCCTCACATGCGGGGGAATGCGTTTTCAACATCGCTGGGATGAGGAACCCCCTAAACCTATTCCTGCAGAGAACCAAGAAAACTTAGCTCGAACGATCCATCGCGCTATGGAACTTGGAATTTGTCATATCGAAACGGCACGTGGATATGGAACCTCCGAAGCCCAACTGGCCCCCGTTCTGAAGAATTTTCCTAGAGATAGTTTTATTCTGCAGACCAAGGTATCGCCTCAAGCCAACCCGGATGATTTCGAAAAGATATTTAACACCTCTCTTTCCCGTCTCGACCTCCCTTTCGTAGATCTGTTTTCACTTCATGGAATCAATCAAAGGGAGCTTTTAGAGTGGTCTCTACGACCCGGGGGTTGCCTCGATCGAGCCCGACAGCTCCAGAAGCAGGGTCTTTGTCGGTGGGTTGGATTCTCGACTCATGGATCTCCAGAACTAGTTGAAGAGCTGTGTGAAAGTGGCCGCTTCGATTATGTGAATCTTCACTGGTACTACATCTTTCAGGAACACACCCCCTCCCTTAGCGCTGCACAAAAGAACGACATGGGGATTTTTATTATCAGCCCGAATGACAAGGGCGGAATGCTCTACCGGCCTCCAGCCAAGCTTTCACAAGCGTCCTCTCCCTTAACCCCTATGGAGTTCAATGCTCTTTTTTGCCTGCGCGACCCAAGAATACACACCCTATCGATCGGGGCCTCCTGTCCAAACGATTTTGATCAGCATGTTCAATCGATCTCCAAACTAGATCAGGCCCACCTTCTGCTCCCCCCGATTGAAGATCGACTCAGCAAGCTTTGGGAAGAGGCGCTTGAGCCCGAGTGGAGAAACAGCTGGGATCGCGGAGTTCCAAATTGGTTCGAGTGCCCAAAAGAGTCCAACTTCCGGGAAATTTTGCGTCTCCACAACCTGGCTTGTGCCTACGACTTGGTCGAATATGCAAGAATGCGATACAACCTTCTTGGACAAGGGGGTCACTGGTTTGCTGGTAAGCCTTTGGGAAATTTAACGCGGGAGGAGATTTTGCCTGCCCTTACAAAATGCCCAAATCCAGAAGCCACTCTTCATCATCTCTTCGCCGCGCGGGATCTGCTTCAAGGTGAAAAGGTGGAACGTCTAAGCAAGTCTACCTAATCAACGTTTACGCCAAGCTTTGCGATACACTTCGCGGCCTTCCTTCGCAAAAAGCTCCTCAAACTCGCTCGTGGGCTCATCGACGCCCGTCCATGAAAGATCCGGAACCCAGGCGGAGCACTTTTCCGCCTCTTTTTGGGCCCACTCAAAATATTCGCGATCATCGGTTGCAAGCTTCATACAACCCCCTGAAATTACGGCCCGTGCCGCATCCTCAAAAAACTCTTTTTGAAGTAAACGATTCTCGTGATGTCGTCTCTTAGGCCAAGGATCCGGATATCGCACTGTGATCGCGTCTAACGAGGATTCAGCACATAGATTTTTTATGAAATACGCTGATTCGAGCCTTAGAACCTTAAGATTGGTGAGCTGATTTCGAATCGCCTTCTTGGCGATCTTTGTGGCACGACCCAGAAGTCTCTCGACCGCTATGAAATTCCTATCCAACTCCCGTTTTGCTCGCGCCTCCGCGTAAACTCCATCTCCAGCACCTAGATCCACCTCGACGGGAGAAGAACGGCTAAATACCTCAGACCAGACGTAGGGTGGATATAATCTTTGAGAGGAGAGCCAAGGATCTGGGGATTCCCCCAGACACGGCTTAGCGGCGCTTTTTGGCACCAAGCCGGACGACCGATTTACCAGTCGAACGTGCGCGCACTTTCGAGATCAGCCCATTCCGCTTGCTTTTGCTTGAGGAGTGGCCATTTCGCTTTGCCTTAG
>Ga0209088_10000020_pt1 | contig 142731 bp, 117 predicted proteins | sample S_140625_EF_Meta_FD_187324 | JGI IMG/M metagenome (GOLD analysis project Ga0209088, IMG submission 187324) | Freshwater microbial communities from Lake Simoncouche, Canada to study carbon cycling - S_140625_EF_MetaG (SPAdes) (version 2) | ecosystem: Environmental > Aquatic > Freshwater > Lake... | reverse complement strand
AGCACTGGATGGGCCTTTGCGTTGTAAGTGAATAGCCCGGACTTGCTTTCAGGTGTCTGATATAATTCAATGATATCGCTAAAAGGACCAACAGGTGATTGGCCAATTCTGGCCCCAACTTTATCAGATAGTCCAAGCACTTGAAAAACAAGTAGATATCGGCCATCCTTTAATTGAGTCAAACTTAATTCATTAGAAACATGATTAGTTATAGCTGCTAATTTTAGAGGATCAGACTGCCATTCCGAACCATCCCAATATTGCCAGACTTCAAATTGGGTAAAATCTTTGGGCTTTATTCTTGCAGCAACTAGTTTTTTATCTTTATCTAAACAGCCATAAACATAGACAAAACCATCAGGATTTTTAGCTCCTGCCCAAGAAGTATTAACAAATATTCCAGCCCCAAAATTAACGGGTCCCCAAAGAGGATGAACAATATGCAACGGTGTGTTGATGATTCGACTGGCGTTTATTTCATTTGGGGCAATAGCCAAAATGGAAACATTAATATCCTCGAAATCAAACACATTAGGTCCTGTTTTTCTAATATGATAGGCAAAAATATAAGTGCTATCCTTCATAGAGCGATTTACAAATCCATCTCCCAGCCAGAAATATTCCCCTTGTTCTACCAATTTTTTGGGTGGAAAAAATCTTGAAATGGCTTTATTTAAGGAATCTGTAGCGATTAAAAAGGAAACAGGCGATGGATAAGTTCCTGTGTTTTTCCATGTTCCAAGTGTATTATTCACCATAATATAACCGGAATCAGGGACATTATTTTTAACAGTTCCTATGAAAGTATCACTAAAATGAAACCAAACATCTGATTTTTTTGCCAGTTTATTCTCCACCCCATTTAAAGAAATTGAAAAAATACCATCAGCTCCAAACCATCCTTGGGTTCTTTTGAATTGATTAGTCCATTCTGGTGCAGCAGCAATGTGATAAGGAGGTAATTCTGAATTTATTTTTTGTCCCTCACACGGGATTATAATCATTATATAAATTAAAATGGAAAAAAATGGAAGGGAAGGCGACATAGATAAGATTCTTTTTAGTTTGATTATTGCCAATTTTTAACGGTTATAAATTTAGGGCGGTAATTATCTGCATTTTTAAAAACATCGGCAAAAACAAAACTATTTATATTATAAGAAATCAACAGCGTATTGGGATCTCCGGTGCCTTCATGTACAAAAGCATTATAGGTATAAATAGATTCCATTCTCTCCGGTGTGCAATATAAAATGAGTGGTTTTTGAAATGGGCCGGAAGGAGAAGAAGAGGTGTAGCGGGTAATTTGTTTGCTAAATAAATTGCCTTGACTAATTAAATAATAAGTATTTCCTCTTTTTATGACAGAATATTGATCGGAAATATCGGGTAACGATCCTTTAGCTTTTGAAATATCGTCACTCCAACCGGTAGTGGTTGAATATGACCATGTTTGGGAAAGACTGCCTTTAGGGCAACGGGCAACGTGGAATAATTTAGATAAACCAATTTTTTCAGACCCATAGAGGTAAATAAAATCGTTATCTGCCAGAACGGAGGTGCCATAATTTATTTTCATATTATTAATTTTCCGTTCCCAGGAAACCTTTTTTAAGTCGGGAAGGGTATATTTTATTAAATCAACCGCGGCATATTCAAATGCCCAGGCACCAGTTCCATTTTTCCTCATGGCAAAGAAAAGTAACTCCAAAGTGTCTTTGTTTACTTGTCCATGGGCTGGCCAGTACCACCAGTCAGTTTCCGGAGGACGTGCAAATGCTTCCAAAATAGTTCCATTTCCACCTAACATGGTTTTCATTTCATTGCCATTTTGTATAATAATGGAATTATTATACATTCTTCCACCACTGCGACTTCTGTCATTTGATACAGTTCCTAAAAAAGTGTCCCCAAAGATCCAAATTCTTCTTTTATCAGGTAATAATATAGAAAGGGTGCCATCAGCTCCTGTCCAACCATCTCCATATCGAGTGAATAGATTATTATAGTAGGTTGCTATTTCAACATTTACTATGCTATCCCAACATTGTTTTTCAGGAAGAGGGGGTGAGACAGGTCCATTTGATTGATCTTTTGTTGTGTCAGTTGGTGATGTTGTATTTGTTCCACTGGTGGGTTTAACCGGGTAAAAAGATCCACTCGTGAAATCCATAGCAGGGTCCTCACAAGAGAATAAAAATAATCCTAATAAAGCAGAAAAATAAAGGCTTTGGTGTCGCATTTCAATGAGTTAATATTCCATTAAATATACAATTAAATTGGCTAACGATTAATTAAAATAATGGTATTATCGACTATAAATAAAAATGAATGCTTTTAAAAATATTATAATTTCAACTTAAATATTAATCCATTAATGCAATAAATTAAAAGCATGAGAAAGCTTGTGTTAAGGAATTTTTTTTCATAATGAGAAGTACTTTATGCTCCTGAAAAGCTGAATAATTTCTGTGAAATTATAATCTTTCGTTAGGAAAACGGTTTGTATGCTGCCATATCGACAATGAGATCAGGAAAAATAACGGATGCTAATCGAGACAAATTTTCATGTTTCTTGTGTAGCTCAAAAAGGTTATTTTCATTTAAGACATACTGTAGCATCCAATGTTCCCCGGGATGGATTATCCAATATTCGCGCACCAGCGAAGCCTGATATGCTTCAAATTTCTCGTACATTTCAATCTGCCGATTGCTGGGAGATAATATTTCAACAACCAGGTCAGGGCCACCGATTATACCTTTTTCTTCAATTTTAACCTGGTCACAAACCACGCAAAGGTCTGGTTGTACCACGGTTTTGTAAATATTCTCCTTCTTTCCAACGGGTAATCTCACATCTATTGGAGATAGGAATGCCTCACATGATTTATGTTGAAAATAGGAATACATGTTAAAGAATATTTCTCCGACAATATGTTGATGCAAGGTTGTTGGTGCACTCATCGGAAAAATCTTCCCCATGATAAGTTCTACGCGTTCCTGAATCTGCCATTTCATATAATCTGAATAATTATATTCAAAGGAATCTTCATTTAGTTGATCAAGACGGGTAATCTCCGGGAATTTATATTCTTTCATGGAGCTTATGGTTTATATGCTGCCATATCGACAATGAGACCCGGAAAAATAACGGATTCCAAATGGGATAAATTTTCATGTTTTTTGTGAAGCTCAAAAAGGTTATTTTCTGTTAATACATACTGTAGCATCCAATGTTCTCCGGGATGGATTATCCAATATTCGCGAACCAGCGAAGCCTGATAAGCTTCAAATTTCTCGTTCATTTCAATCTGCCGATTACTGGGGGATAATATTTCAACAACTAGGTCAGGTGCGCCAATGATGCCTTGTGTTACGATTTTTGATTTTTCACAGATAACACAAAGGTCGGGTTGTACAACCGTTTTGAAGGTTTTTCCTTTATTTCCTACAGGTAACCTAACATCAATGGGAGCGGCAAAATAAGTACATGTTTTTCCATGGAAGTAGGGATAAAAGGCAACAGTTAATTCCCTGGACAAGGATTGATGAGGTGTGTTAGGAGCACTCATAGGGAAAATCTTCCCCATGATGATTTCAACGCGCTCCTGAAACTGCCAGGTCATATAGTCGGTATAACTATATTCAAATGAATCCTCATTTAATTGATCGAGCCGGGTAATCTCCGGAAATTTATATTCTTTCATTTCCAATGAGCTAAGGGTTTATACGCTGAAACTTCCACAACCAGATCGGGAAAAATGACAGACGTTATTCGTGATAAATTTTCATGTTTCTTGTGAAGCTCAAATTTCATATTTTTACCCAATACATATTGTAACATCCATTCTTCCTCAGGATGAATTATCCAGTATTCCCGAACCAGGGAAGCTTGATAAGCCTCAAATTTCTCATGCATTTCAATCTGCCTGTTACTTGGAGATAAAATTTCGACTACAAGGTCAGGTGCACCTTTTATGCCTGATTTTTCTAATTTTAACAGGTCGCAGACAATGCCTAAATCTGGTTGGACTACGGTTTTGTAAACATTTCCTTTTTTACCCACAGGAAGTCGGACATCAAAAGGAGCAATAAATACAAAGCAATTTTTTCCTTTGAAATAATTTTTAAAGTCAGCGGCTAAATCAATGGCTAGCGATTGATGAGGTGTGTTAGGAGTACTCATGGGAAAAATCTTCCCCATGATGAGTTCCACGCGCTCTTGAAACTGCCATTTCATATAATCTGAATAATTATATTCAAAAGAGTCTTCATTCAATTGATCGAGCCGGGTTATCTGTGGGAAATCATATTCTTTCATTTCTATTTTTTATAAATGTATAGGATATTATTTTAGAAAACCTAATCACGCACAATTATTTAAGGACAGTTTACAAAGCTTATTATTTTAAAAAATAAAAGGGTGACTTTGCAGCCACCCTTTTAAAATATATTACGTAAGGAACGATTCCTATCTTGCGTAGGAGACGGCTCGTTTTTCGCGGATAACCGTCACTTTAATCTGCCCAGGATATTGCATATCGTCCTGTATTTTTTGGGAAATGGCGAAGGCTAAATCATCCGCATTGCTATCGCTTACTTTATCACTTTCTACGATAACGCGGAGTTCACGTCCCGCCTGCATGGCATAAGCTTTTTGCACCCCTTCGTGAGACATGGCCAACTCTTCCAGTTCTCCGATTCTCTTTAGATAACTTTCCAAGATTTCTCTTCTCGCGCCAGGTCTGGCACCTGAAATGGCATCACAAGCCTGAACTAAAGGAGAAATAATATTGTTCATTTCAACTTCGTCGTGGTGAGCACCTACAGCATTGCATATAACGGCATGTTCTTTATACTTTTCGCATATTTTCATACCTAAAATAGCATGAGAAAGCTCGCTTTCCTCTTCTGCCACTTTTCCTATATCGTGTAAAAGTCCGGCTCTTTTGGCCATTTTAACCTGATTAGGATTAAATCCAAGTTCAGAAGCCATAATAGCACAAAGATGCGCTGTCTCGATAGAGTGTTTCAATAAGTTTTGTCCGTAAGAAGAGCGGAAACGCATTCTTCCCACTTGTTTGATCAAGTATGGATCGAGGCCGTGGATATCTAATTCGATAACGGTACGTTCTCCAATTTCAACAATTTGCTCATCGAGTTGCTTTCTTGTTTTAGCAACCACTTCTTCAATTCTGGCAGGGTGAATACGGCCATCTGCAACTAATTTTTTCAATGAAAGTCTGGCCACTTCTCGTCGAATTGGATCGAAACTAGATATTACGATTGCTTCAGGCGTATCATCAACTACAAATTCAGCACCAGTAGCTGCTTCCAAAGCACGAATATTTCTTCCTTCACGACCAATTATTTGTCCTTTGAGATCGTCTGATTCCAGATTAAATACAGAAACGGTATTTTCGATGGTATATTCAGCGCACATACGCTGAATGGTTTGGATAACAATTTTCTTTGCCTCCTTTCCTGCGTTCAATTTTGCCCTCTCAATGGAATCTTTGATGATTACCATCGACTCATTTTCAACTTTCGCCTTAACTGCCTCAAGAAGCATATCTTTTGCTTCCTGCTCACTCATGTTTGATATTTTTTCTAATTCTTTGATTCTAATTTCATTGGCTGCATCAAGCTCTTCTTTCTTTTTGGAGATTATTTTAAGCTGCTTTTCCAGATTTTCTCTAATAATAGCTAAATCTGCATCTTTTTGCTCTATATCAGTTCTTAGGGCTTCAATACTTTTTGCTTTTACATCTAATCTTTCCTCAACTTGTTTGAAATTTCCTTCTAAAGCTTTAATCTCCATTTCTCTCTCTTTCAATTCAATCATCTGAGTAGATTTGTGACTATCGAATTGACTTTTCAAGGAATTGAAATTGTCTTTAGCTTCTTGAATTTTACGCTGTTTTATTCGTTCATTTTTAACTTCCGATTGATCCAGAAGTTTTTCTGCTTTTACTTCAGCATCATCAAGGATTCGCTTCGCATTCAGTCGAGCTTCTTTAACTTCGAGTTCAACTTGCGAGTTTAATTCATTTAGTTTGTTTTTGCTTTGAATATTTAGCAAAAATCGCGCCCCAAAAAATCCCAATATAGCGCCAACTAATGCAAATATTATTTCTGTTCCAACTTCATTCATAATGGTAAAATTCTTTAATAATGAATAAAAGAATACCTGGATTTAACATCTCAGTATTTTGATTTACCAGAATAGCTATTTTATTTGTGGAAAAAACTCAGCACCCGGAAATATACAAAGTACACTCCAGGCTAGCTCGATTTAAAAATTTAAAACCTAAAATGCCATCGATATTTGACGATAGCTGGTATATATTTATTTCCACAGTGGACAGTAATTCCGGGGTGTTTTTCAGACACCTCAATTTTGCTCCAACCTAATTAAGGCTCATTTAGTCAAATTATTTTCGCAAATAAGCCCCTAATTCAGATTGATAAGCATTTAATAAATTTTCAATAATAGTATCCACTTCTTTATCCTGAAGGGTTCTCTCCAGGTTTTCAAAAGTGTAACTTATGGCATAAGAACGTTTTCCTTTGCCAAGTTGTTTTTCATTCTCATAAACATCAAACAGATTTATCTGAACAATCTGTTTTTTGCCCGTCTTTTTAGCAATGTTCACAATATCGGAAAATTTAATTGAATTATCTACTATTAAGGCTAAATCTCTGCGAATGCTTGGGAATTTGCTTATTTCTTTGAATTTAATCTTTTGATTTACAGTTTTTTGTAAACATATATCCCAGTTGAATTGTGCATAAAAAATTTCTTCACGTAGACTAAATGATTGGGTAAGTCTGGTATTTAATTTTCCAAAGGTGACATAGGTTTTATTTCCTAGTTTCAAATGTATGCCATATTCAAAAGGGGATTCGTTTTGGAATACTTCTTCTTCCAAACCTTGAATACCAAGTCTGGATAAAACAGGAAGAACAACGCCTTTTAACGTGTAAAAAGTTGATTTTACCTGCCCAGTATTTTTCCAGTTTTCAGCATGCTTGTCTCCACTTAAAAATAAGGTTAAATGATTGGTTTCTTTTATGTCAGTAGAGGTCTGAAGGTAGGACTTGCCCCATTCAAAAAGCTTGATATTGTTTTGTTGCCTGTTTTGATTATGCAATATAACTTCAAGTCCGCTGACTGCCATTTCTGGACGCATGATGTCAAGTAAAGCATGTGATGTATTGTGTATAAATACAAGCTCTTCATCCTTTAAATTCCACCAGTTTTCTTTGTAATAAGCTGACTGAGATAAAGAAACGGCCATCATTTCACTAAAGCCAATACCAGATAAAAGTTCTGATATTAAACTGTTTAGTTGATTTCTATCTGGTTTGGGTGCTGAACTAAGGGTAGTGCGCATGGAGTCAGAAAAAGGAACCCTGTTAAAGCCATATATTCTTAATATTTCTTCTACCAAATCTGCTGGTCTTAATACATCCGATTTGTTTTTTGGAACAAGAACGGTGCATATTTCAGAAGTCTGAGAAATTGGATTCATGTCTAACAGACTTAATATCTGAACAATTTCTTCATTGGAAATAGGTGCCCCGGTCAATTCTCTGACGTAATTAAAAGCCAGGGATATCTGAACTGGGGCTGTCGGATGAGGATAAATATCTGTTATTTCAGAAGCTATTTCTGCATTTGCAAGCTCTTGAAGTAATATTGCAGCTCTCTTTAAGGCAAATACAGTTATTTCCGGATCACTACCTTTTTCATAAACTTTGGCAGCATCTGTTCGAAGATTATGCCTCATACTCGTTCTTCTGATGACTTTTGCATGAAAATGAGCAGATTCCAAGAATATAGAGGTGGTATCAGCTTGAACTCCCGATGTAAATCCTCCAAAAACTCCAGCAATACACATAGGCCTGTCTTCTCCACCACAAATAATTAAATCTTCACTCGATAGTTTTCTTTCTTGCTGATCTAAGGTTTGCATCAAGGTGTTTTCAGGCAAGGTTCTTACCGTGATTTTTCTTTCTGGAATGGCTCTTAAATCAAAGGCATGAAGGGGTTGTCCAAGTTCGTGCAATACATAATTGGTTACATCGACCACGTTGTTTATAGGTCGGACGCCTACCGCTTTCAATTTTATTTTTAACCAGTCTGGTGATTCTGCAATTTTAATATTTTTTAAAATAATACCAGAATAACGCGGGCATAAATCTCCTTCTGGTATTTCTATTTGCATTGGTTTCTCTGAATGAGTGGACTTAAATGCATCAATGTAAGGAATTTTTAATTGCCCCTTAAATTGATGATGAACACTCAAGCCAGCATATAAATCGAGTGCGACACCGAGATGACAGGTGGCATCTGACCTGTTTGGAGTTAAATTTACTTCAAAAATGGTGTCGGAAGTTAATTCAAAGTAGGTTGCTGCATCCAGTCCAATAGGTGTATCAGCGGGTAATATTAAAATGCCGCTATGATCCTTACCGAGACCCAGTTCATCTTCAGCACAAATCATACCCTGTGAAAGTTCACCTCTTATTTTACTTTGTTTTAGGGTAATAGAATCCCCTTCTGATGGATATAGGGTAGTACCAACCTTTGCAACTAAAACTTTTTGTCCTGCGGCAACATTTGGTGCGCCACAAACAATGGAAAGTGGATTTTCATCGCCAATATTTACGGTTGTAAGAGATAATTTATCTGCATTTGGATGTTTTGTGCAGGTCAATACCTCGCCGACAACAACGCCGGACAGGCCACCTTTTATAGACTCAACTACTTCCATTCCTTCCACTTCGAGTCCAATGTCAGTGAGTAATTCTGCCGTTTCGGTTGCACTTAAAGGGATTTCTAAGTACTGATTTAACCAATTAAAAGATACTTTCATAAGGAAATATTTGCCTTTTTATATGCCAAAATACGGCGGCAAATATAGTAAAAATATGACTATTTAAGCTAATAAGGTGGCACCTGCTGAAGGTTCAACAAAATAATGGGGCAGTTCTATGGTAAATTCCTTCCTGTAAGCCTCTTTTATAAGCTCAAGAAAGGAACTTGAGGCATCTTTTTTAACCAAATTTAAGGTACAGCCCCCAAAACCTCCACCCATCATTCTTGCCCCTGATACGGCGGGAATATTTTCAGTAAAAGCTACCAGAAAATCTAATTCCTGACAGCTAACTTCATAATCATTTTTAAGTCCGTAATGGGTCGCATATAATAATTCGCCTAATAAGTTTATTTCGCCTTTTCCTAAATATTCAATGGCTTTTAGAACTCGGGCATTTTCCTCTATAACGTAACGGGCTCTTTTAAAGACTTTTTCTGAAAGCTTAGGTTTATATTCATTAAGCAAATCAATGGAAACATCTCTTAAAGTAAAAATATCTTTTCTGCTTTCACCCATTATATTTACCACCTCTTCACATTCTTTTCTTCGGGTATTATATTCTGAGGATGCTAATTGATGACTTACCTGCGTATTTAATAAAATCAGGTCATAGTTTTTAAGGTCAAATGGAACATATTCAAAGGAAATATGCTGGCAATCAAAAAGCATTAAATGATTTTTCTTACCATGCAGACTGGCAAACATATCCATTAAGCCACACTTTGTTCCAACAAAATGGTGTTCCGCTTTCTGCGTTAAATACATCCATTCTTCTCTTGACTTATTCAAATTAAAACACTTATCCAAGGCAATGGCAGTACTGCATAGAAGTGCCGCGGAGGAACTTAAACCCGCACCTATTGGGATATCCCCACCAAATGAAGCGTCGAAACCTGATATAATTCCTCCAGATTTTATGATTTCGTCACAAAGTCCGACAACATAATTTGACCAGGACTGAGGAATAGGGGAAAGTTGGTTAAGATCAAATGAAATGGTTTCCCCCAAATCAATGGCAGTTATCTGGCATCGATTTTTATGGCCATTTGGGGTGACATTAAAGGTGATTTTTTGTTCGATTGCAGCAGGAAGAACAAATCCATTGTTATAATCGGTATGTTCTCCAATCAGATTTATTCTTCCTGGTGCAAATGCAGAAATCTTTTGATAATTAGCGGAATCCATTAATTTTTCTTCCCTGTTTTTTTATTTTGTAGAACAGATGATGTCTTAGGTGAAGGCTTCGTATCTCGTGAAACAGGCGAAACAGGTCGTTCAGGTGCAGAAGGAAAAGGATTAGGTTCACCTGGATTTTTATAAAAATTAAATCCAGCCCAGCCAATCATTCCTAATAGTGCAACCATTAAAATTCCCGATGCCGTTCTTGATATAGTAATGTATTGTTGAATCTTTACCGGTTTAAATCTAAAGGCTATCGTATGCTTTCCTTCTGGAACTTTTAGCGCTCTTAGTATATAATTTACTCTAACGTGATCCACCGGTTTGTCGTCAATATAGGCTTGCCATCCTTTATTTGGACCATACCAGATTTCTGAAAAAACAGCAAATTGGGGAGAATCAGCCGTATAAGAATAAACTAAATTTTGAGGGTCGTAATCCGTGAGGGTAATTTCTCCTCCTTTTTGAGGATCAAAATTCCCTGCGTAATTGTTGAATTCATTATCTAAAATAATAGCTTCCTCCTGAGGATTGAAATTATTTAAAGCGGCCATCTCCTCATTTGGCGTAGTCACTTTACGCAGCGTATCAATAAACCAGGCAGTTCCGGTTGCCAAAGGGTTAACAGATAAAGTTTGATCTTGGCGTATAATATATTTTGCATTCAACATATTAATCACATTCTGATTATTATTGCTTATTTGCTTTTCAATGATATCATTATAGCGCATTAACTTGGCAGCATGATACCCCCCAATCGTATTATGGTAATAACTTGTTGTTGAATTTCCAAAGGTAGAAACAGCCAGATCTAATACTCTATAATTACCTCTGTTCGTTTCAAGAGAAGAAATTTCTTTATCAATTGGTCTTTCTTTGAGCGGCGTATCCATGGTAGCAGGATTATCAAAGCTTGATTTACCCAAATATCTTTGTCCAATAATCCAATGATCAAGTAAAGTAAGTACAGCTATAGAAGCAATAAGAAGTGCAGGTTTTAAATAGTTTTTAGAAAATAAAAATAGTGCGATGGCAGCTGAACCTATAAAATAAAAGGATCTAAATGCATCTGCTTTAAAAAATGCAATTCTATCTTGAATAATATTGGTTAAAACAATTGGCTGAAGTTGGCCATCAGAGGGGCCTTTAAAGTCAAAAATAGATTCTGCAAAGAGAGCTAAAAATAAGGTTAATCCTCCTATCATTGAAAAAGAATAAAGGAGTGCTTTATTAACTGCATCAGCAGGGTACTTTCGGTAACAAAGGTTATGAAGAGCAAAAAGCCCTAATATTGGAAGGAAAAATGGCGTTATCGTAAGTATAGAACTGGGAGCTCTGAATTTGTTATAAAATGGCATGTATTCAAAAAATAATCGTTGAAGGGTTTCAAAATGTTGGCCCATTGATAAGAAAAGTGTTAGAAATACAGATAATAATGCCCACCACTTCAGACTACTTTTTTCCAGCAAAAATCCAAATGTAAATAAGAAAATCATCACAGCACCTAAATAATTTGGTCCGCTGGTAAAAGGTAAACCTCCCCAATAAAATGGTAATCCCATTTTACCCTCTTCATTGGTCTTTGCCCCATTGCTTACCAATAATTTGAATGTTGCACCTTCCTTGGTCGTTTCACCCGAACTACCCCCTGCTGCAAAAGGAATTAATACACTTAACAAGTCTTGCGTTTTATTACTCCACATCATTGCATAATCCCATTGAAGCCCAGTTCCAGTAGCACTTTCACTTGCCTGATTTCCAGCATTTTCTGCACTCGCTGAGGAACTTGAACTTATCTCAGGTGTCAAAATTGGCTGACCTCTTAAAGAATCTTTTGAATAATCAAGAGATACTAACCACGTAGAGGAAGTTGCTGCTAAACTTATTGAAGCAGCTATAACAACAGTGGCAATTGTCTTTAAAAGATGGGCTATCTCTTTATCCTTTATAGCTTCAACCACCCATACAATGGCTAACACTATACAGGTCAAAACAAAATAAAAGGTCATTTGTGGATGATTGGCATTTAAAGAATTTGCAGTTGCTACTGAAAACACAATACCACCTATTATATATTTTTTATATTTGTAAATGATGTATAAACCAGCAATTACTAGTGGATTAAATATAATTGTACCTAGTTTTGAGTTGTGACCCGCCTCAAAAAGAACAAAATTATTGGTAGTGAATCCGAAGGCAATTGCACCTATAACACCTATTAAAGGGTGAATTCCCATTACGGACATCATAATATAAAAGGCTATCATTTGAGCTAAAAAAACACCCATCGGATAGGGAATATCAAATTGTAAAATCTGCGGTATCCAATCTAAATAAAAGGCCTTTAAACTAACCCCAATCATAAAAGTTGGCATGCCGCCAAACATAGCATTTGTCCAGAAAAGTTGTTCTCCTTTTGATGCCCAATATTTGCCTATTTCTACAGACGCTCCATTATGAGATATAATATCGCCTTGTAACACTTCCTTCCCCTGAAATTGTGGGAGAAAATAAATATAATTTACAAGGAATAATATAATAAGCCCTAATAAATAAGGGGCTATTTGTTTTAAATACTTGTTGTTCATATAAATAAAATAAAACTTGTTTATAATAATTTAAAGGTACGAAGATTTTTATCAACCCAATAATGGAAGACCTAAAACAAACCCTTCCTTCCTAAAAAAGGGTTTGCTGTCCTTCCTCCACAACAGGCGGTTCTTCATTATCAGGAGGATCAATGGCCTCTATGTCACTTATTTTCTTATCACTTAAACGGTTTCCAACCGCTTTCCATCCTTTTATATCGACAATGTCAGTTAATACAGCTTCCCCTTCTACTTTTTTAGTTCCCGATTTTATTTGGTATTTAATTCTTGGGGAAGGTTCTGCACTGACAAAAAGGAGCTGTGATTCAGGATGATCTGTCAGATAACTAAATCGTTGATCGGCTTGCGTCGTTTCAATATGAAATCTTTTGACCATGGTCCAGCCTTTATGCCCATCATAGTGCACCGCTGTAATGATATCGTCCTCTCTGTTACATTGCCCAATATAATGGAAATCGGCCGATTGAAATCTCTTGGTGATATCAAGTGGAGTGGTGATGTAAGTGCCATTTTTGTAAAGGATTAATAAATCATCTCCCGTATCGAATTCTCCAAGGAACCTACCTCTCTGTTCCGTATTTAATCTACCTGAAACTTCATCTAACCATATTTTTAAAGCACCTATGGTTGATTTTCCCGCTGTTTTTAATTTAATATTTCTTATTGGATACTTGGTTAGCATATTTCCTTGGGAAGACCGCCCTTTTATAGCTAACTCTGAAAAGTTAAATTCAAACATTTTTATTTTCGCCTTACATCCCAGGCTTAATTGCACTTGTATAACTTCCGCTTCTCCATTAGGATTGACAGAGAAATAATGAAGCTTACTTCCCTTCGTTTCTTGGGTGATTGGATACTCTTTGTCTCTGGTTATGGCTGTAACGTTAAATCGTTTTACAAAAGATTTTGCGCTTGCTCCGTCCGTATATACTGCATTATAGGTAGTGCGCTCGTCATTTTTTTTCCAAACAGCAACATGAATTATATCCTTTCCAACAAAAGTTTTCTCAGCTATGCGGGTAACCAGAAAATACCCGTCATTTCTGAATACAATGATGTCATCAATATCTGAACAATCACTGATAAATTCATCTTTTTTTAGACCGTAACCAATAAATCCATCCGTCTTATTTGCATAAAGTTTGGCGTTATTTGCTACGACATCAGTAGCAGCAATAGCATCAAATGTTATGATTTTTGTTTTTCGTTCTCTTCCTTTACCATATTTATCTAACAGATTTGAATAATAATTTATGGTAAAATCTATGATATGAAGCAAATCATATCTTACTCTTTCCAGGTCTTTTTCTAATTGTGCAATGAATTGGTCTGCCTGAAAGGTATTGTACTTTGAGATTCGCTTTATTTTTATTTCCGTCAATCGTATTATATCCTCCTGCGTAATACTTCTCAGTAACCTGAGGCGAGTGTCACCATCTGTGATAACTTCTTGAGGTTCCACAACATACTTTTTCAATCCAATGGAGATGCTTTCTAGGACTGCCTCCCAGGTCTCACATTCTTCAATATCATGATAAATTCTGTTTTCGATAAATATTTTTTCTAAACTCGAATGATGCCATTTTTCGAGAAGCTCCCTTTCTTTGATTTGAAGTTCTAATTGAAGCAACGCTTTAGTATGGTCAACGGCAATATCCAGTAAATCTTGGACGGAGAGAAATATAGGTTTCTCATTTTGAATAACACAAGCGTTGGGGGCTATCGAAATTTCACAATCTGTGAACGCATAAAGTGCATCGATGGTCACGTCTGGAGAAACGCCAGCAGCTAAATCAATGACAATTTCTACATCTTGTGCGGTATTATCTACAACTTGCTTGATTTTTATTTTTCCCTTGTCGCTTGCCTTTATGATACTTTCTATCAGGGTAGAAGTGGTAACACCAAAGGGTAATTCACGAATAATAAGGATATTTTTATCCGTTTTTTCAATTTTAGCCCGAACTTTTACCCTACTTCCTCTTTTACCCCGCTGATATTCCGTAATATCAATGAATCCGCCTGTTTGAAAATCAGGATAAATAATGACTTCCTCGTTTTTTAATCTTTTGATGGCCGCTTCAATAATTTCTATAAAATTATGAGGTAAAATTTTGGTTGAAAGTCCAACGGCAATTCCTTCTGCTCCCTGTGCTAATAAAAGAGGGAATTTTACGGGAAGATGAATCGGTTCTCTTTTTCTGCCGTCATAGGAAAGTTGCCATTCTGTTGTTTGAGGATTAAAAGCTATTTCAAGCGCAAATTTGGTGGGTCTCGCTTCTATATACCGCGAGGCAGCTGCACCATCTCCAGTGAGAATATTTCCCCAGTTTCCCTGCGTATCAATCAATAGTTCCTTTTGCCCCATATTGACTAAAGCATCCCCAATAGCAGCATCTCCGTGAGGATGATATTGCATGGTTTGTCCAATAATATTGGCTACTTTGTTATATCTGCCATCATCCATCTCCTTCATAGCATGCAATATTCTTCGTTGAACGGGTTTTAATCCATCCAAAACAGCGGGTACTGCCCGCTCAAGAATGACATAAGATGCATAGTCAAGGAAATAATCTTGATACATACCCTGAAGGCTGATGATTTCGTCGGAAGCATCTGAATTTTCAGGTAGTTCAAGCGTTTGGTCGCTCATATTTTATTTCTTTTGAAGAATATTTGGAGGCAAATATACAATTTATAAGCTATTTTAAGGATAAGTGTCAACATTGAGGTAGAATGGATTGTTAATCAATGATGTTCTACAAAACCTTGTTAAACTAAAAAATTGAAAAATTTATTAAATCATTCCGTCATAGAAAGAGACGTTTCTTTTCAGTTGGAATATAGAAATTGGTTTGATAGCTCTGATTGTACAGCAAAGAGTTCCTGGTTGATTAATCAATTTGAACTTTATAAATCCTTGCCCAAAGAAGTGGATAAATCATTGAAATTTTTAATCAACCAAAGTAGCGTGGGGATTCATTGGATTTTCAAAGATAAGGATACTTTTAGGGAGGCTAAATTTTTCATGGAGTTTTTCAGAGACAAAATACAGTCCATTGGCTATCAGAAACAGTTGGCGGATCAAAGGGTTTATGAGAGTTCAAATGGGACTGAAACCATTGAAAGATATTACTTGAAACCGCCCTTTAAGTTAGATGATGAGAACAAAAAACATCAACAATTTGGAAATATTATACTCTCCAATACCAGGATAGGGGAAAAGTATGCAGATTTTCAATGCCTTTGTCATTTTTTTAAAGATAGACAATACACTACCGCAGAACCAATTAACCATTTATTGGAAATAATTTTGGAAAATGGGTAGGTAAGTTTTATTAATTCTCTTTTGCCCAATTAGATTGTTCCAGATGGTTAATATTTATCTGAATACCATATTTATCTTTTAAGTGGGCAGTCATTTGATCAGCAGCATAAACAGATCGGTGCTGACCTCCTGTGCAACCAAAATTTATTTCTAAATGAGTGAAACTCCGCTCCAGATAATTTTCAACTGCAGCATCAACAATTCTAAAAGCATTATTCAAAAAGGTATCCATTTCACTGAAATGCTTTAAAAAATTAATAACAGATTCATCTTTTCCAGATAATTTCTTGTACGGTTCATACCTGCCTGGATTATGAATAAACCGACAATCAAATACGAATCCACCCCCATTGCCAGAACTTTCAACAGGTATTTGTCTCTTGTGATAACTAAAACTATTTACATAGACTTTTAGCAATGAATTTTCGCCTTTTGACTTGTCAAAAGGATCATATTTTTGACTTTTTATGATAGCCTGCAAGCAGCGGGTAAGTTCTGGCAAAGGAAGAGGGATTTTTCCTTCTTCCAGTAACCATTGAATATTTTTCAAGCCGTAGGGGATACTTAACAGAAAATGCGCTTTTCGTTCATAGATACCCCTAAATCCATAAGCACCAAGTACTTGAATATTTCGCATTAACACATATCCATAGAAATAAGAAAGAAAAGATTCCCTGTCTATGTCTGTTAATTGAGAAGCAATATCTAAATAATGTTGGATAAGAGATTCTCGGATGTCATTCGGAATATTTGCTTTTGCCTGATATAAAAGCGAGGCCAGATCATATTGTAAAGCTCCTTTTCTCCCTCCTTGATAATCGATAAAAAAAGGATTTCCATTTCTAATCAAAATATTTCTTGATTGAAAATCCCTAAACATAAAATATTCATTGTCCGCCTGAAGCAGAAAATCGGCTAATTGATGAAAATCATTTTCGAGGGCAACCTCATCGAAACCCATCTGGCTAGGCAATAAAAAGTGATATTTAAAATAATTAAAATCCCAAAACATAGATTCTCTGTCAAAAGATTCCTTTGGGAAACAATAAGTATATTGAAGATCTTTGCTACCAAGAATTTGTAAATGGGCTAATTTTTCTACTACTTTTTTATATAGCTGAACCAATTGTTCAGGAAACTGATTTGGATTTTGGAGGAGAAAACTATACAGTGTAGTAGAACCTAGATCCTCTTGGAGATAAACCTTTGCATCTAAATTTTCAGCGTAAATAGCTGGAACCGGCAAATTTCTTTCGTAGAAATGCTTGCTGAAATTTAAAAAAGCCAGACTTTCTTTGGCATGCGGGCTGTAGGTCCCAATGGCCACTTTATCATTTTTTTGTAATCTATAGTAAATTCGATCCGAACCTGAAGGGGCTAAAGGTAAAATAAGATCAGGTGGCACACCGGCCCAAGATTCGAATAATTCTGAAAGAGCCCATTCCGTTTTAGGTGATGCCATTGATAAAAAGGAAAGTATAAAAGTTAATTGATAGGTTTTTCAGTAAAAATTTCTGGCTCTTCCGCCTCCCAGTTTTCAAAATTATTTGGGTCAGGAAATCCAGAATCATCAAATTCATTTAAAACAGAGAAGTCATCCTCATTATGTCCGGGAACCTGTCTGTTATTTTTATTTGGTTTAAATTCTCTGAATGGAACAACCAGTACTTGTTTTTCAAGCTCCATAGGTTGAGCTTTCTGATCGCGGATAGAAGAACTTATTTGACCCCATATTAAATCTTTAAGTTTATCTATGCCATACCCGGTAACTGCCGAAATAAAGACATAAGCTATATTTTTCGGCAGTTCCATTTCAATGAGTGCAATGAGCTCATCATCTAAAAGGTCTGCCTTTGTAATAGCCAATAATCGGGGTTTATCTAATAACTCCGAATTGTACTTTTCCAATTCATTTAATAAAATATGATATTGGGCAGCGATATTTTCAGCATCGGCAGGAACCATGAAAAGTAAAGATGCATTTCTTTCAATATGGCGTAAAAACCTAATACCCAATCCCTTACCTAAATGTGCATCTTCGATTATACCAGGTATATCAGCCATAACGAAAGAGTGATTATCTCTGTAAGAGACAATACCCAGGTTAGGTACCAGCGTGGTAAAAGGATAATCTGCTATTTTGGGTTTTGCAGCAGAAATGGCAGCAAGAAGTGTTGATTTTCCAGCATTTGGAAAACCCACTAGGCCGACATCAGCGAGCACTTTTAGTTCAATTATTTTCCACTCCTCCAAACCTGCTTCTCCAGGTTGAGCATAACGAGGGGATTGATTTACAGGATTTCGAAAGTGGAAATTACCTAGGCCACCTCTTCCTCCTGGCGTTATTATTTTCTTTTCACCGTGGCGGGTTATTTCTGCTTCAACCTCATGGGTTTCTGAATTTTTTATAACGGTTCCAAGGGGTACCTGCAAAATGACATCCTTACCATTTGCGCCATGTGCATTTTTATCACCACCGCCTCCACCATTTTCAGCAATGACATGTTTCCGATATTTTAAGGAGAGTAAAGTCCATACATTTCTATTTCCTTCCACAATAATATGACCTCCTCTTCCACCATCACCGCCATCGGGACCACCTTTGGCGTTTAATTTATCTCTATAAAAATGCACTGAACCACCACCACCAGAACCGGAGCGACAACAAACACGCACGAAATCAACAAAATTCTGTTCAGCCATAATGGGTAGGGATAAAAATAGTTAAGCTGTTTCGTCAATTGAACGACACAACGCTTCAAAAATATGATCAATGGATCCAATGCCATCTATTTTAAATGCTTTTTCTTTTTGGGCATAATAGCCAAATACAGGCATCGTTTCTGACTTATAAACGTCGATACGGTGCTGTATAATTACAGGGTCATTATCATCTGTTCTTCCGGAAGATTGACCCCTAGAAAGAATTCGTTTTATAATTTCCTCGTCAGCAACCTCAAGTAATAAAAGACGGTGAATATCTTGATTTAATGATGCCAATAGCTCATCTAAAGATTCACATTGTGCAATATTTCTTGGAAAACCGTCAAAAATATACCCAGGCACGTTTGGATTTGAAATAACGCGATTCCTTAGCATGCCAATGGTAACTTCATCAGGTACCAGTTGTCCCTTTGCTATAAAGTTTTTAGCTTCAATACCCAAAGGGGTATTCTGACTCATTTCACTTCTAAATAAATCACCGGTTGAAATATGTAACAAGCCATATTTATCGACCAACTTAGCCGCCTGTGTCCCTTTTCCTGAGCCTGGCGGTCCGAACAAGATTAGATTTTTCATGCGTACAAATTTAAAATACTCAATTTACCTATTTCAGGTAGTTTCAATAACTTGTTGGTTTTATTGGTTGCTTATTACCATGGGTTTCCATTTAGGCAGGATCGCCAGGGTTGGTAATAAGGCTGTTTTTTCAAATGGTTGCCTTTCTTGAATTGGGGTTTCTTCTGATCCAGCAATTAGGTCGGTTGATGTCTCCTTTTCTATTAAATTATCTTCGGGTAAAGTGTAATTTCTGTTTCCAGGAAGTACATTTCTGACCGATTTATATTTTGATTTCCAATAGGGGGCCGTGGCTAAATTATCAATCCTGATGCCTCCATGCGTAGTGGCGTGAATAACAAAAATGGAATCTTTAACTACCTTGCTAACTAAAGCAACATGAAATATCCTTCCTCGCTTTGAACGGCGAAAAAACACCAAATCACCTGGAATTGCATTTTTCAAAAGTATTTTCTCACCTTGAAAGACCTGAGCTGAGGAAGAAGTGGAAAGGTTTATGTTGAAGTTTTTAAAAACAAACATGGTAAACCCGGAGCAATCAAATCCTCTGGCAGGATTTCTACTGGCATATCTATAAGGTAAGCCTAAATAATTTTTTGCAAAAGAGACAATACTATCTCTCGAAATGGAAATAGTATCCGCCGCTAACTCAGCTTTGGAAGTAGTTAGAACGGAAAAAGAAAGCACAAAAAGTATAAATAATCTCATATATAAGGTAAAGAAAAGGCAAAGATAACAAAATCCTTCGTCTAACCAAAAACCTTTATATCCCTTAAAAAGGGAAATTGAGACCGGAATGCCATTTGACTGACTAAATTTAAGGAATAATGCATCATTAGTTCCTCTTTTTCAGCTTTAATAAGTGGAGTTCCATCGAAAGAAAGAATGGCTGAACCTCCATCATAACTATGATTATTTCCGTCAGTTCCAATTCGGTTTAACCCAATGGTGAAAGATTGGTTCTCTATGGCACGGGCTATTAAAAGGTGATCCCAGGCATATTGTCTTACAGCTGGAAAATTGGCAACATAAAGGAGTAAATCATAACTTCCCAGTAAATTCATAGAATTTTCTGAGAAACGTAAATCGTAACATATTTGTGGAAGAATGCGCCATCCTTTGTATGCTATAATAACTCTTTTATGACCTGGAGCATAATGATGATGTTCCCCAGCATAGGAGAATAGATGTTGTTTGTCATAAAAGGAGAAATTCCCGTCAGCATCTACCCAAACAAATCGGTTATAATACTTTTCATTTTCATAGAAAACAATGCTGCCGCAGATAGCGGAGGAAACTTTTTTAGCCATGTCCTTCATCCAGGTCAGGGTCTTTTCCTGACTTTCAGAAGAAATAGCAGATGGATTCATAGTGAATCCTGTAGAAAACATTTCCGGAAGTACGATAATATCTGTACTTCCGGAAAGAGGGGAAATCAGTGTGCTAAAATGATTTAAGTTACTGTCAACATCTTGCCATATAATATAGGTTTGAATGGCAGAAATACGTAAATCAGCAACTGATTCCATCTGTCAAAATTTGTTATACTAAATCTTATTTTTTCTTCTTGGTATCTTTATCAGCAGCAGCTGCAGCAGAACGAAGAGCTCTTGGTATTTCAATAGTAACGGCAGGAATACTTCCATTATTTAAAATTTCGATGCCATTAGGTACCGGAATATCACGTACTCTTAAAGATTGACCTAAATCCATAGTTGTAATATCAATAAATAATTCATTTACGATATTTTCAGCCATTGCTTTGATCTTGATGCGGCGTAATTTCTGAATCAATTTTCCACCTGATTTTACACCCACAGATGCACCTTTGCAACGTAATGGTATTTCCAGTTTAACGGGATGTCCGTCAGCAATCTGAAGAAAATCGATGTGTGTAATGTTATCTTTTAAAGGATTTTGTTGAAAATCTTTCAAAATGGCACTGTAATGAACACCTTCTACCTCGATTTTCAAAATATGAAAATCAGGAGTGTAAATAACAGATCTCACATCAAGTGGTTTCACTGAAAAGTGAACTAAATTTCCGGTTCCATAAATAACACAAGGAATACGGCCATCATTGCGAAGTGCTTTCGTAGCTTTCTTTCCTAAGGCTTCTCTTTTTTCGCCTTTTACTGCAATTACTTCCATTAGTTTTAATTTTTTTTTTAAAATGAGGGACAAATATACCTTAATTTTTAATAATCAAGGACTTTTAATATTTTTCTGTCTTTTTATCTACATAGAGTGCTGAAATAGAACGATGTTCGTGGGTATTTCTAATGGCTCTTGAAAATAATTTAGCCGATGACAGTACTTTTATTTTAGGGGAAGTAAACTGTAAAGGTATCGTGTCACAAACTAAAAGCTCATCTAATTGTGATTTTTCAATATTTTTGAGCGCATTTCCAGAAAGGACAGGATGCGTGCAGATAGCCCTTACCCTTTTTGCGCCTCCCTGCATCAAGGCATCAGCAGCTTTACATAAGGTGCCAGCTGTATCAACGAGGTCGTCCACAAGAATGACATCGCTTCCTTCAACATTTCCAATAACTGTCATACCGGAAACTTCATTGGCTTTTTCTCTGTATTTATCGCAAATAACTAAATCTCGCCCAAAATGCTTGGCATAAGCACGCGCTCTTTTAACGCCTCCTACATCAGGGCTTGCAAAAATAACATTCGATAAATCGGCAGACTCTTCGAGGTAAGAGAAAAAGATGGCTTCACTTCTTAGGTGATCTACGGGAATGTCAAAAAAGCCTTGTATTTGATCTGCATGTAAATCCATGGTCATAATACGGTCAACACCAGCCGCTTGCAATAAATTAGCGATTAGTTTTGCGGAAATAGGAACCCTGGGCTTATCTTTTCGATCTTGCCTGGCATAACCAAAATAAGGAATGACGGCTGAAATATACCCTGCTGAAGCTCTTTTTGCGGCATCAATCATCAAGAGAAGTTCCATTAGATTGTCCATCGGCTGGAAGGTAGATTGAATCAAAAAGACATAAGCACCTCTAATAGATTCATTATAAACGGGTTGCATTTCTCCGTCACTGAACCTGTTGACTTTTAAATCACCAATGCCCTGACCATAATAATCTGCGATTTTTTCTGCCAGATATTTTGATTGAGTCCCGGAAAATAATTTTACTTCAACCATAAGAAAATTTGAATAGGTTTAATTCCAAAAATGTAAGGTTATTTTTTTCTCTCGGTAACGAAAATTACTAAATTTTCAAGAGAATTACGCGCGTCAGAAACAGGGAATGTATGCAATATATCAAAGGCATTTTGTTGAAAAGACTTCATTTTTGTTTCAGCATACTGGAGTCCACCAGATTGATGGACAAAGCGAACTACTTCATTTACTTTTTCTGGATTATCATTATGATTGCGTATCAGTGATAACATAGATCGTTTGGTAGAATAATCACAATGAGCTAAGGCATAAATAAGGGGGAGTGTCAATTTTTTTTCTTTAATATCAATACCTAATGGTTTTCCGATATCATCAGCCCCAAAATCCATTAAATCATCTCTTATTTGAAAGGCCATGCCAATATTTTCACCAAACAGCCTCATGTTTTCTACTAAGGCTAAATCCTCGGTGACAGAAGCTGCACCCGCACTACAAGCCGATGCGATTAAAGAAGCTGTTTTCTGTCTGATAATATCATAATAAACGGACTCAGCAATGTCTAATCGCCTGGCTTTCTCCATCTGAAGTAATTCTCCTTCACTCATTGACTTTACTGCCTGGGAAACAATCTCCAGCAATAAATATTCCTTATTTTTTACTGCCAGTAACATGCCTTGGGAAAGTAGATAATCACCTACCAAAACGGCAATTTTATTTTTCCAAAGCGCATTTATAGAAAAAAAACTACGTCTTTGAAGAGAATCATCAACCACGTCATCGTGTACGAGCGTTGCTGTATGTAACAATTCAATCATAGAAGCTGCTCTAAAAGTAGCCTCTGATATTTCGCCACAGACCTTAGCGGCAAGAAAGACAAACATAGGTCGTACCTGCTTCCCTTTTCTTTTTACCAGATAAAAAGTAATTTTATCTAATAAGGGAACCTGGCTTTCCATGGCTTTACGAAAATGCCCTTCGAATGCACTCAACGCTTCGTCAATAGGTTTCTTAATTTGGTCTAAAGATTGGCTCATCCTTGGGTTGGATAAATTTGGCACGAAGGTAATAAATAAAAGTCGATTGAGGTAATACTGGGAAATATAGGTTGTGAAGATTTAAAAAAGTTAATCAAAACATAATTCTTTTGTAAATTTGCCGCAACAACGTAAAAATTTATTTTTCAAAAATTACCAGATGAATCAATCAGATCCAGTTTTTTCATTGATTAACAAAGAGTTAAATCGCCAAAGAGAAGGTATTGAGTTAATAGCTTCAGAAAATTTCACCAGTGAAGCGGTTATTCAGGCCACTGGATCTTGTTTGACGAATAAATATGCCGAGGGGTATCCTGGAAAAAGATATTATGGCGGGTGTGAAGTTGTAGATGAAATAGAACAGATTGCCATAGACAGACTCTGTAAGTTATTTGGTGCTGAATATGCCAATGTACAACCTCATTCTGGTGCTCAGGCAAATGCGGCGGTTTTTTTATCTGTGCTAGAGCCTGGTGATGCCATTCTGGGATTTGACCTGGCTCACGGTGGACACTTATCTCATGGTTCACCCGTAAATTATTCGGGAAAAGTTTATAAACCACATTTTTACGGTGTAGAGGCTGAAACAGGTAGAATTGATATGGATAAAGTGGCGGCCAAAGCTGAAGCTGTTCGCCCAAAATTGATTATATGCGGTGCCTCAGCCTATTCCAGAGAATGGGATTATAAAAGGTTCAGAGAGATTGCCGATAAAGTGGGAGCCTTACTTCTTGCGGATATTGCACATCCTGCTGGTCTGATTGCTGCAGGTATTTTAGATAATCCTCTGCCTTTCTGTCATATCGTTACCTCCACTACTCATAAAACCCTGAGAGGTCCTCGTGGAGGTATTATTATGATGGGGCAAAATTTTGAAAATCCTTGGGGGAGAACGCAGAAAAATGGCGCAAAAATTAAAATGGCGCAAATTTTAAATAGTGGGGTCTTCCCAGGTATGCAGGGCGGTCCCTTAGAACACGTTATTGCTGCAAAAGCTATTGCATTTGGCGAAGCCTTACTTCCTTCTTTTAAAACATACGGAAATCAGGTGATTGCAAATTCTCAGGCTATGGCAAATGCTTTCCTGGCAAAAGGCTACAACATTATCTCCGGTGGTACCGATAATCATTTGGTGCTTTTAGACCTTTCTGAAAAAGGCCTTACAGGTAAACTGGCCGATGAGGTGTTGGGGAAAGCTTCCATCACTGTAAATAAAAATATGGTGCCTTTCGATAAGCAATCTCCTATGGTTACCTCGGGTATTCGCATAGGTACCGCAGCTATAACTTCCAGGGGTTTCAAAGCTGAAGATGCCATTAAGGTAGTTGAATGGATAGATAAACTATTACTACAGCCAGAAAATGAAAAATTAATTTTGGATATAAAGGAAGAAGTTCATACGTATATGAAACAATTTCCTTTATACCCTTCTTTTTAATTATTTCAAAAATAAAGCGAATTCTACACGTCTGTTTAATTTTCGACCCGCTTCGTTATCATTAGTCGTTATAGGGGCAACTTCTCCAAAGCCTCTAAAGACTAATCTCGAAGCGTCTACTCCTTTATTGACCAGATAGTTTAAGCAAGCGGCAGCTCTGTTTTCTGACAGTGCCTGATTGCTGCTCTGATTACCTACGTTGTCAGTAAATCCACTGATTAACATGGCATAATCCGGATAATCATTCAGAACATCAAGTACTTTATTTAATACTAAATAGGATTCATCCGTGAGCTTTGCACTATTGGTATGGAAAAGTACATTCTGAGTGACAAATTTTAATATTTCCTTTGTTTCACTTCTGATGATAGGGCAGCCTCGGTTTTCTTTAGAACCTGGCGTCACCGGACATCTGTCTTCTTTGTCCATAACTCCGTCTCCATCACTGTCAGGACATCCTTTAAATTGCGATTTGCCAGGAATATCAGGACATTCATCTTGCGTATTTGGAACGCCATCTCCATCCCGGTCTGTTTCTGTTCCAGAAGGACAACCTTTATTACTCGCCACACCTGCCTGATCAGGACATTCATCATCAGCATTTGGAATGCCATCCCCATCTGTGTCAGGGCATCCTCCAAACAGGACTAATCCTGCCTCATTAGGGCATTTATCTTCTGCATCGGAAACTCCGTCGTCATCAGCATCAGGACAACCTCTTAACATTCCGGCTACGTCAGGACAACGATCAGCTACATCTGGAATACCATCTCCATCCTTATCGGCAAAGGCAGGGTCTTTTGAATTATTTTTCGAAGGAGATTTTACTGGTTTTGGCTTGTAAGGGAATCGGTAAATCAATTGGACATTTCCAAAATTATACCAGTCTTTATTGTCTTTGTTTACCGATAAACTAATACCATCTATATAGTCGGAAAAAGTCGGTCTTGCACCCCATTCAAATGCAAGCATTATTCTTCTCGTTAAGTCTAATTTTGCTCCAATACCAAATGGTACGGTTACGATAGAATTAGTTCTTTGAGCCTGAATGCTGTCTTTGGTTATGTTGGCAGCACTACTGGCTATAATATTGGGATATTTTGGCGTTGACCAACTCGATGCTACGCCGGCTCCTACAAAAATGTAGGGAGAAAATACTTTTTGGAATCCACCTCTCACTGGAAATCGCTTTCCACCTAAAAAGTCCCATTCTAATAAAATAGAACTTTCAAAAATGGTGGACTTAAAAGAAAAAGAAGTTACCGGTTCGTAAGAATTTTTAAGATTTGAACCATTTCCTGAAATGCCTGTATATAAGGCCTGAAAACGAATGGAAAATTTGTTGCTAACATTATTCCTTAGAAAAAAGGCCGCGCCTGGTTTAAACGTATTAAGCTTTAGACTTCCTGCTGATAATAAATCACCCATGTAATACCCGCCGCCAAAGGCAAGTCCTAATTCCCAGGGGTCTGGTTGAGTGGTGGTATCCTTTTTTATAGCCATCTCTAAGACAGGCTTTGGGGGCATCGGTATGCTGTCCTGTGCAAAAAGAATGTTTGAAAACAACCATAAGGCTAAGGGTAGGGTAATTATTTTATTCATCACAAATGAGCTTAAAAAACCTGAAATATGAAGGATTTGCGTATATTAAATTAGTTGTATGTAACCAATTTAAACCATAAAATTAATATAAAACATTGATTATCCAATAAAAAATATAAATATATGTTTAGTATTATTGTTTTGTTTTTGACATTAAATATTTTTGTAATGTATTTGGTTATAGAAAATAATGAAAAATAATGTTTTACTCAGGCAACAAAAATAAGAAATGGGGAGTCTACCTATAAAAAAGGAATAAAATGGTTTTTACTAGCTTGTCAATAAGTATTCTTGCTTTTATTTATTTGGGAAAAGTATATTTTTCTCAAACAAAGCGCAAACACCAATTTTAATTATCTGAAGGCACCACTTCTTTGGCTTCAAAACCTGCCTCATCGATAGCTTCAATTATTTTGGAGGCGGTTAATTCATCATTCCCTTGAGCAGTAATCATTTTTTTCGGATGCTCTAAATCCACTTCCCAGGAAGTTAATTCAGGAATATCTGATAAAAATCCTTTAATACTGCGAACACAATTACCACAGTGTAGGTTTGTTTCAAATAGTATGGTCTTCATAATTTGGAAAATATTTATTTTTTCAAATATAGAGGAATTATTGACACCGAAAATGATTATTTTATGGCTATTAGATGGGTTAAAAGAGAAGATATTGATAAAGTGAAATGGAATAGTTGTGTTCATTATGCTTACAATGGAAATGTTTATGGATATATTTGGTTTTTAGATTTCATAGGTAAATCCTGGTCAGCTTTAATTGAAGATGATTATCAAGCTGTTATGCCTTTAATTTTTAGGAAGGGCTTAAATAAACAAGAAATTTTCCAACCTTCTTTTATACGGGAACTGGGCGTTTTTAGTTACGCTCCGCTAAATGCAAATCGGGTAAAACTTTTTTTTGATGCCATACCAGAAGAGTACAGACTTATCAATATGCGGGTGAGTGAAGAAAGTAAACCAGCAGAAATTCAAGGATTTGTAGTCAAAGAACAGACTAATTATGTCCTCAGTTTATTGCAATCTTATGATATTTTAGCGAATAGATATTCTCCTGCTTTTAAAAATGCATTAGAACGGTCACTTTCCAGTAGATTACAATCTTCAGCATCCATTACACCAGAACAATTTGCTGTATTTTATGAAAAACATGGCTTAGGAAAAAGGAGTCAACGCGAAAAGGATAAACACGCTTTATTAAGAATAATTTATAATGTTTTGCATAGAGGGTGGGGTTTTTTATCAGGTATCTCTGATGAGGAAGGCGAGCTTTTAGCAGCCGATTTTTATATTACTTCCCACAGCAGAATGATGTCTTTGGCTCCCGTTATCTCAAAAAATGGAGAGGCTTTAGGGGCTGCCGCTTTACAATTTGATTTTTTAATGAGAACCAATGCAGGAAAACCACTCCTTTTTGATTTTAATGAAAATCAATCTTTTATAAATCCTACCCATGTTCATGCCATGCCTTATCCATTTTATGAAATTAAAAAGGATTTAAGATTCGCAGGAATCTGGTAGATCTTAAAAGTTTACCACTATATGAATGGACAGTAAGGAGGGTTTTTCAACCTGCTAAGAAGATAAATTATCTCATTATATTATCTTAATTAATTGATTTTTAATTATTTAAAAAATAATAATTTTTTTATTGATTTGCTAAACTTTTAGGTCTTAACATGGGGAACCCTTGCAAGACAAATTTAATTAGGTGTAATTGCGTCTCAAACCGGGCCGGTTATTTATCATCTTTTAAATTTATTGGAAATGAAACAAATCGTATTTACCCTCCTGTTGATGGCCGCCGCTTTCCAAGGGTACAGCAAAAATTCCTTATTGGAAGAAACAGCCTTTGTACCAACTGAATTTGTCTTAATCGGCAATGATGCTTTGCAGGTTTTTGATGATTGCCGAATTACCATGCGCGCCAGCATCGGATTTATTACCGTAGAGGTTTCTGTATCCGCTCCAACTTGTCGGGGCGCCTTTAATGAGGCTATTGCAGCTTTAAGAGATGCAGCAGCTTCTGCCAGAGAAGCCATAAAGTAATCTATTAATTACTGACTTCATCGGGAGGGATACCACAAAAATTTCCCTTAATGTTTTTGTATTGCTATCTGTTGATTTTCAAAGGAAAATACAGATGCCCCTCCCGATTTAAATTTCATGAAATGATTAAATTTAACCTATTTTTCTTATCGTGGATCCTTCCCTTCTTTTTGGTTTCACAATCTTACGAAATTCAATACGTACAACCTCAATTATTTGCAAAATCGGGGGATCCAGGTTTTTCTCGTTTTGCTACCTTAAAAATAAATAAGGATAAATCTTTATTTATTCTTCATGGAACAGCTGGATTTGACTCCACAGATGAGGAAAGACAAGAAATAACAATGGTTAACCCAGAACCTGACCGTTGGTACTTTTCCGATAGAAGTAAAGGTTCATTGAATTCCTTTGAACAAACAATGATAGGAAATACCTTTCAGGTATCTGAGGATATTCCAAAATTAAGCTGGAATTTATCTGAGATCGAAAAAATAATTGGCGGCTTTCTCTGTAAACAGGCTTTTACCTCCTTCAGAGGTCGCGATTATGAAGCTTGGTATGCCGTCAATTTGCCCCTCCCAATGGGACCCTGGAAATTAAATGGGTTGCCAGGATTGATCATTGAGGCAAATGATAAAGAGGGTGAGGTCGTTTTTCAATTTTACTCTTATCAGATTTTACTAGACCCTGACATAAGAATCGATTCCCCTCCTTGTGAAGCTCGAAAAGTTCCTTTTATCACATTTTTTGATGCACAGTATAAAGATGGCGAAAAATTCTACCAGTTTTTATCAGATAAATTGAAGCGTAACTTAGAAAAATCTGGTAATGTAAAGGTAGAAATGAAACAATCTGGTGCGCCTAGATTTTGGGAAAGAAAAACACCTTGAATATGTTAAAACAAGCTTGTATCCTCTTGTTTTTACTGGTTTTCATCTGGTCTTCCCTTTTTTCACAGCAAAACTTCAGCATAAAGGGTAAAATAGTTGATGAGAAAGAGATGAATCTCCCTTTTGTACAAGTACAATTATTTCATAACTTAAATGGAATAACTAAATTGGAAACGTATGGCTGGGCAGATTCTTCGGGTAATTTTCAACTCATTTTTACTCCCCCATTGATAAATGCTTTTATTAGTCTTAATGCTATGGGTTGGCAATCAGATACTTTTTTTTTAAAGGATCAACTCCTTTCGTCTATTTATATAGGCTCCATTTCATTAAAGGAATCTCCTATTCCCCTGAATGAGATTTTAATAAAGGAAAAATCAATTGCTTATTATCAGCGTGGTGATACCACTATCTTTAAGCCTTCCTTTTATCAGGATGGTTCCGAAAGAGTGTTAGAAGATCTGCTGGCAAAACTTCCTGGCGTCAGGGTTGCCGATGATGGTTTTCTCTATTTTAGAGGTAAAAGAGTTAGTAAAGTACTCTGGGATGGGGATGATCTTTTGGGGAATGATTATGCTAAAGGGACGAAAAGAATGCCTGCAGGCGTCGCTGCTGAATTTAGATTTTTAGATAAATTTGAGGGAAATCCATTGATGAAATCAATGAATCAAAGTAATCAGCTTGTTTTAGATATTGAAATTAAAAATACCTTTAAAGGACAATGGATTGGGGACTCATTTTTGGGAATTGGTTTTTCTCCTCTTTTGGCAGCAGGGTTTAGTGGTTATCGGATACAGAAAAAAATAAAATTCCTTTCCTTTGCTGAAGGGAATTCTTTTAATGATTTGTCAACAGGGAAAAAATTAAAGTTTGATTATTCCAATGAATTGAATACTTCCTTTCAGCCAAATTACCTGTTAAGTTGGTTTGTTTTCCCAAGCTTTTTTCCGGTAACACTCTCTCAGGCTCGCTTTAATCAAGGGAAAAGTGCCACCTTCACCGGTGGACCTCATTGGAAACTTGGGAAAGAAAGTTATCTGAATACGCATGTGGATGGTATTTTAGCGAGTGATTTTTTTCAACAAAATAATTTTACAAATCAATTGACTTCATTAAGAGTATGGCAACAGGAATGGGCACAAAATGAAAAGTTGAACAGGCTCAATTTAGATGGAGACGGTCGGATTAAATTATCGGAAAAATCAAATGTCACTTTTTATTTCAATGGACTTAAAGAAAATTTATTTGTTGATAAAACAGATGTCATCTCAGGAATTACCGCTGAGCCTTTAAGTTCATTTGAACGGTTGGTGAACAATAAAATATCAGTTGATTTACATACAGACTGGGTACTAAAACCTAATCTAAGAAAAGTATGGCGATTCAAATCATGGACACATCTGGAAAAAATGCAAGATGTTTATTTTTGGGATATTACAAACGGAACCGTGGCAAATACTCAGTATGTTTTTCAATCAAATCATTTTACCAGACTTCAGGGTTTTTTTATAAAGCCAACATATCATTTGGAAATTGGGGCACATCTGCATCAAAATCAATTTAATGCCTTTCTCAAAGAAGAGCAGCAAGTGGCTGAAAAAGTGAACTTATTATATGATTTATATTGGATTGGAGGGAAAACAGCAATGGTCAAAAAAGAACATCTTTTTGCTTTGTCAGGAAATATTGGCCCTGCCTTTTTTCATTTTTATCGTCAATCAAAAGAAATCAGGCAAAATAAAATGCTGTTGGAAGGCCATTTTAGATATAAATGGACATTTTCAAAAAAATGGCATTTTGAATCCATTTTTCAGATTTCACCCGTTTTGCCCGATGCAGGTCAGGTTTTTAAAGGTCAGGTTAGAACGGGCATTTTACAAAGAGAGACTGGAATGAACGATTTAATTATTCCTCGTAGCACTCAATTTAAAAATAAAGTTCATTTTTCGGACAATAAGCGGCAGTGGGAATCTCAGGCGGGTATTACACTAAATTTTAAAACGCCTTATTTGGGGAGCAGAATTCTCTCGGGGGAGGAGCCGGATTGGTTAATCGAGAAGTTTGCCTTTAATTTGTCAAAAGGAGCTATAATTCATTGGAATATTGATAAATATTTTTTAGAGCAATCAGCCTCTTTAGGTATTCAGTTATATGCGTCCAAACAGCATTTTCTTTTTGCACTGGATCAGGTATCTGGAGAAAATGTATTTCATAATTTTATAGGAAAATGGGATGCCCGACTCACGATGGGTAAGTTGAAATTTGTTTTTTCTCCAGGTATTTATTACAGACAAACAAAGACTTCAAATGGAAATCTGGCGGTGTTAACCCAATTTGTTTCTTCAGGAAACGTTCAGTTTAATATTTTGAGAAATAGTTATTTGAAATTTGTGTTTGAGTATCTACCACCCCATTCGACAGGTAATAAAGGCTGGCTTTGGGCAAGAATGGAAGGAAAATTATTTATTAATGAAAAGTATTATATGTTGTTGGAATTTAAAAATATCTTCAACAAACAAAACCTAACTTTAGGTGATTTATGGGCTGATAGCCAATTGATTCAACAATTTAAAATCAATCCAATGTTGGCTTGCATTAAAATATATAAAAATTTTTAAAAGGGAATTTAGCTATTTAAAGGACCATGGGGAACTTCGGAATAATTAATTATTCCATAACTTTAGAACAAGGAGATAGCCATTTAAATAACTTACATTTGCATCAAATTTTAAAAAATGCGCAAAGAAATAAAGGAAACATTGTATTTGGGATGGCCAATAATACTAGGAAATCTTTCTCAAATGTTCCTTGGAGTTATCGATAGTGCTATGGTTGGCGCCATACATAGCAGCCAGCTGGCTGCGGCTAGTTTTGTAAATAATTTATTAACGATACCCTTAGTTTTAGGATTTGGTTTAACCATGGCCATTTCACCTTTGGTTGCACATTCCATTGGAAATGGCGATAAAAATAAGCCATTAGTTATTGCCATTAATGGTTTGTTTGTCGCTTTTTTTATGATGTTGTTTTTAGCTATTGGTATTGAGTTTTCTCAACATTTTTTACTCCATAATATGGGGCAGGATGATATTGTAGTTAAGTTATCATCCTCGTATTTAAGATGGATGACCTGGAGTATGTTACCCATGATCTTATTTATGGTTTTAAAGCAATTTTCTGATGGATTAGGAGAAACAAAATGGCCTATGTACCTGGCACTTGCTTCTTTACCCGTAAATGGATTTTTAAACTATCTTTTAATTTTTGGAAAATTTGGCTTTCCAAGATTGGAGCTGGCTGGTGCTGGGGTTGCTACATTTATTTCCAGACTTTTATTATTTATAGCTATTATTCTTTTACTCATTTATAAATCAACTTATAAGCCTTATTTACAGGATGTTAAGCATGCTTTTTTATTGAAAATAAGTAGGATTAATGAAATTCTTAGGGTTGGCATTCCAAGTGCTGTTCAATATGGAATGGAAGCAGGTGCTTTTGCTGTTTCCGGGGTTATGTCTGGCTGGTTAGGTTATGTACAGCAAGCTGCACATCAAATTGCCTTGAATATGGCCGCTATTACCTATATGGTTTCCTTGGGTATTAGTTCAGCTGGCAGTATTAGGGTAGCCAATGCAAGAGGTCAGGGAAGTTCGGATCAGGTAAAGAAAATTGGATACAGTAATTTTTCCATGGCTGCGATTTATGGATTGATTTGTGCCGTCCTTTTATATTTGGGAAGGAATGCTCTGCCACAGCTTTTTAATGATGAATATAATGTACTAAAATACACCTCTGGTCTAATGATATTAGCAGGTGTTTTTCAGATTTCAGACTCAACTCAAGCTGTTGGAATTGGGTTGTTAAGAGGAATTCAAGACATGAAAATTCCAACGTTTATTGTACTAATCGCTTATTGGATTATCGGCATCCCTATCGGTTATTATCTGGCCTTTTCATTAAAATGGGAGGTTTATGGACTTTGGATAGGTTTTATAGTAGGATTAAGTGCAAGTGCGCTTCTATTGTTTTTTAGATTCAAGCACAAAGCAAACGAGTAAGAAAATCAGGATGTTCCAAATTATTTACCTGCCTCACTGATTTCCTGGAAACAAAATTCCGTTTATTTTTCATCTATTACGTAAACGTTTTCGTAAATATTTTTCAAATTAGCTTTAGTAGAAATAGCATTGTACTAATTTTTCAAACTTTATCTCTTATATTTAAGAATTATTATCCTTTCAAATAAGTAAATTAGTTTAAATATAGCACGATGAATGATGGAACAACAGCATCTTTTTCTTTAAAAGGAAAGGTCATTGTAGTAACAGGAGGTTATGGGATTCTCGGTATGTCTTTTTGTGAGGGCATAGCGCTTGCCGGTGGGGATGTTGTTATTTTAGGAAGAGATGAGCAAAAAGGGCAGGATGCAGTCAAACATATTGAAAATCTGGGGGGTGTTGCTTTTTTTGCCAAGGCAGATGTGATGGATGAAAATTCATTGAAACTTGCCAAAGATTTGATTTTAAATCGGTTTGGAAAAATAAATGGGTTGGTAAATGCTGCGGGTGGAAATGTTCCAGAGGCAGTTTTGCAACCTGATGCCGATATTTTTTCCATGAATATGAATGGTATGAAAAAGGCACTGGAATTAAATGTCTGGGGAACCCTTCTGCCAACCCAAATTTTTGGACCGGCCTTTGTTCAGCAACAATCGGGCAGTATTGTTAATATTTCTTCCGTCAGTACCGTGAGACCCTTAACCAAGGTTTTGGGTTATAGTATGGCTAAGGCAGCTATCGATGCCTACACTAAATGGTTTGCCATAGAAGTTGCCAATCGTCATGGTGACAGTATAAGAGTGAACGCATTGGTTCCTGGCTTTTTTCTGACAGATCAAAACAGAGCTTTACTTACGCAGCCCGATGGATCTCTTACCCCAAGGGGGCAATCCATTATTAAACAGACGCCTTTTAAAAGATTTGGAAATCCACAGGAATTAAATGGTGCCCTCATCTGGTTGCTGAGTGATGCTTCAAAATTTGTAACAGGAACTACCGTTAGAGTTGACGGTGGATTTATGTCATCGAGTGGGGTATAATTTAACATTTTAATCATATAATTATGTTTACGGGGCTATCTCCAAATAAAAAAACAATGATACCAACCATGCGTTGGTATGGACCAAATGATCCTGTTTCTCTTTCTGATATCAGACAGGCAGGTTGTACGGGAATTGTTACTGCTTTGCATCATGTTGCCAACGGTGCCGTTTGGACAAAAGAGGAAATTCTGAAGCGAAAAGATATAATAGCCGCCGCCGGATTATCTTGGGATGTAGTAGAAAGTCTTCCTGTTAATGAGGCTATTAAAACTCAAAGTGCTGGTTTTGAGAAGTATATAGAAAATTATAAGGAGTCAATGCGAAACCTTGCTGCTTGCGACGTTCGTGTTATTACCTATAATTTTATGCCTATTTTAGATTGGACCCGAACGGATCTGGTTTTCAAACAGCCTGATGGATCACTGGCTTTATTGTATGAAAGAGCTGCTTTTGTAGCCTTTGATTTATTTATTCTGAAAAGGAAAAATGCGGCTTTAGATTATTCCAAAGAGGAAATTGACAGGGCTACAGAAAGGTTTAATCTAATGTCCAATGAAGAAAGAGGGCTTCTTGAAAGTAATATGCTTAAGGGACTTCCCGGAAGTGAGGAAAGTTTTACTTTAGAACAATTTCAGGCCGCTCTCGATACTTATGAACATATTGATTCAAAAAAACTAAAGGCACATTTACAATATTTTCTAAAGGAAATAATTCCAGTAGCACAGGAATGTGGCGTTGTTATGGCCATTCATCCCGATGATCCTCCGTTTCATTTACTCGGTTTACCCAGAATTGTCAGTTGTGCTGACGATGTGCGTGATATGATTCAGGCAGTTCCGGCAAAGGAAAATGGATTATGTTTTTGCACCGGCTCCTTTGGGGTTAGGGCTGATAATAATTTGCCTGAGATGGTGAAAGAATTTGGAGAAAGAATTCATTTTATACATCTTAGAAGTACCACGCGAAACGAAAAGGGAGATTTTTTTGAAGACAATCACCTCGAGGGCGATGTTGATATGTATGGCGTAATTACGGAAATCGTTAAGTGGATGCGCATTAGAAATCTTCCTATTCCAATGAGGCCAGACCATGGTCATCAGATGCTGGACGATTTAAAAAAGACCACCTATCCTGGCTATTCTGCTATCGGTCGCTTGCGTGGTTTAGCAGAATTGCGCGGCACAGAATATGCCATTCAACGAATGATGGATTAATTTAAATAACCTAAACAAATAAATAATTTAGTTATGAAAAAAGTAGTGACTTTCGGTGAAATAATGCTCAGATTAGCTTCTCCAGGTTATCTTCGGTTTTCTCAATCGACCCAATTAGAAGCAACTTTTGGCGGTGGAGAGGCAAACGTTGCCGTTTCCTTGGCAAATTATGGTATTCCAGCTTCTTTTGTTTCTCGATTACCCAAAAATGATATCGGAGACTGGGCTATTCAAAACCTAAGAAAATATAATGTCCAAACGCAAGATGTGCTAAGAGGTGGCGATAGAGTCGGTATTTATTTTTTAGAAACAGGTGCTGTCGCTCGTGCCAGTAAAGTGGTTTATGATCGTGCAGGTTCTGCTATTGCTGATATTCAGCCTGGAATGCTCGACTGGGAAGCTATTTTTAAAGACGCAGAATGGTTCCATTGGACAGGAATTACACCTGCTCTTTCAGCTGGTGCTGCAGCTACTTGTCTGGAGGGCATAAAAATAGCCAACAAATTAGGAATTACCGTTTCCACAGATTTAAATTTTAGGAAAAATCTATGGAAATATGGGAAGTCCGCTTCAGAAGTTATGCCTGAATTAGTCGAAGGTTGCGATGTGATTTTAGGAAATGAGGAAGATGCAGAAAAAGTTTTTCATATTCAACCTGAAGGCGTAGATGTAACTGCCGGTCATGTTGAAGCAGCCGCTTATGAATCTGTTTGCCGTCAATTAGTCAAAAGATTTCCCAGAGCAAAAAAGGTGATTATTACCCTTCGCGGTTCTATTAATGCCAATCATAATACCTGGGCAGGGACCTTGTTTAATACCGAGAAAATGTTTTTTTCTCCACAATATGATATTACCCATATAGTGGATAGAGTAGGAGGTGGTGATTCCTTTATGGGAGGACTGATTTGTGGCTTATTAACCTACCCAAATGATGATCAGCAGGCACTTAACTTTGCCGTAGCTGCATCGTGTTTAAAACATACCATTTATGGTGATTTTAATTTAGTGACCATAGATGAAGTGAAAAACTTAATGAAAGGCGATGGTTCGGGTCGTGTTTCCAGATAATAAAATGAATTTTAAATTTTGCAAATATGAGTCAAACACCTATTGGAAATCAACGTTGGATAGTCGTTGCTCTTCTTTTCTTTGCTACTACCATTAATTATATTGACAGACAAGTAATTGGTTTGCTGAAACCTACTTTAGAAGTGGAATTTGGATGGACAGAAAAGGATTATAGTAATATAGTCATGGCTTTTACCGCCGCGTATGCTTTGGGTTTACTTGTGTTTGGTAGAATTATAGATAAAATTGGTACTAAAATGGGCTTTAGTATCTCTATTATTTTTTGGAGTATTGCCGCTTGCCTGCATGGTATAGTTAAAACAACTTTTGGCTTTGGTATGGCCAGAGCTGCCCTTGGATTAGGTGAATCGGGTAATTTTCCTGCTGCTATTAAAACAGTAGCAGAGTGGTTTCCAAAAAAGGAGAGAGCCTTAGCTACCGGGATTTTTAATTCTGGTGCCAATATTGGTGCCGTTTTTGCACCTATCTTAGTTCCAACCATTCTGGCACTTTATGGATGGCAAGAGGCTTTTATTATTACCGGCGCCATAGGTTTTGTCTGGTTGATTTTCTGGCTTTATTATTATGAAATTCCTACAAGGCAGAAAAAAATTACTCAGGCAGAATTAGATCATATACATAGTGATAACGAGGAAGATACCTCAAATGAAAAACCAATTTCATGGGGCACCTTATTTAAAGTAAGGCAAACTTATGTTTTTATTGTTGGTAAATTATTGACCGATCCTATCTGGTGGTTTTTCTTGTTTTGGTTGCCTTCTTATTTCTCCACCAGTTTTAGTCTGGATCTTAAAAAACCAGGTTGGCCTCTTGTAATTATTTACATGGCTACTTCCATAGGCAGTATAGGTGGTGGCTATCTTTCTTCTTACTTTATTCAAAAGGGCTGGCCGGTGCATAAAGCTAGAAAAACAGCTATGTTTATTTTTGCCCTTTGCGTTTTACCTATTATGACGGCAAGATATGCAACGAATATGTGGGTGGCAGTTGCCTTAATTAGTATAGCCGCAGCTGCTCATCAGGCATGGAGCGCCAATATTTTTACCGTCGCTTCCGATATGTTTCCTAAAAAGGCTATTAGTTCTGTAGTGGGCATTGGAGGTATGGCTGGCTCATTTGGTGGCGTTTTATTCCCTCTTTTTGTTGGCTATATTTTAGATGCCTACAAATTAGCAGGAAATTTAACAGGTGGTTATAATATCATTTTCTTTGTATGTGGTCTCATGTATATGTTGGCCTGGGTTATCATGCATTTGATTAGTCCCAAAATGACACCGTACAAAGGATAATAATATGTGTTTCGAATTATTTGAAGGAGCCAATGCTTTTAAAAGTAATACAGCTATTATAAGTAATGGGGTAGCATGGAGTTACGAACAAATTAAAGAGCGTTCGTACCACTATGCTACCTATTTGCTAGGGGAAAAAGAGGATCTATCGGAAGCTCGAATTGCTTTTATGGTGCCTCCCGGGGTCGAATATGTTTGTGTTCAATGGGCTATCTGGATTGCTGGTGGAATTGCTGTCCCCATTTGTATTACTTATCCTCCTCTTTCTATTGATTATGTATTGCAAGACACAGAAGCCTCCATAGTCATTGGCTCTGATGAATTTTTGCCTCTTTTGGCACCGCTTTGCGGTGATAACTCCAACAGAATTTTGCTTTCTCTGTCGGAAATGCGCCAGCAAAATACTTCTTCCGATAAAAAATTACCCGTTTTATCGCTTTCGCGCAGGGCTATGATTTTATATACCAGTGGTACGACTAATCTTCCAAAAGGAGTTGTTTCCACGCATCAAAATATGAAGGCTCAGATAGAGATGCTCATCGAGGCCTGGCAATGGGAAAGTACGGATCAAACTGTCTGTATTTTGCCTTTACATCATGTTCACGGTATCGTAAATGTAGTTTGTTGTTCCTTGAGGGCTGGTGCTACCTGTCATTTTTTACCTCGTTTTGAAGCAAAGGAAGTATTAGATATCATTCAAAAGGAGGAACTTACTGTCTTTATGGCGGTGCCCACTATTTATTTTAAACTGGTAGCTTACCTGGAAAGTTTAGCAGAAAATGAGCGTCTGATTATTAAAGATAAGTTAATCAAAAAAAGATTAATGGTGTCAGGTTCTGCTGCTTTGCCTGTTTCAGTGATGGAAAAATGGTATCAACTTAGTGGACACTGGCTACTGGAACGATATGGAATGACGGAAATTGGTATGGCTATTTCAAATCCATATAATGGGGAAAGAAAACCAGGTTATGTAGGGATGCCATTACCAACTGTTTCTGTGCGATTGGTTTCTGATGATGGTGAAATAAATACGGGCGAATTAGGTGAAATTCAAGTGAAAGGGCCTGCTGTTTTTTCTGAATACTGGAGGAAACCAGAAGCAACAAAGGAGAGTTTTACTCCCGATGATTGGTTCAAAACCGGCGACACCGCTGTTTTAGAAGACGGATACTATAAAATATTAGGCAGAACATCGATTGATATCATAAAATCTGGGGGATATAAAATTTCAGCCATAGAAATTGAGGAGGTTATCAGACAATTCGATCTGGTAGAAGATTGCAGCGTTTTGGGTATTCCCAATGAAGAATGGGGTGAGATTGTTGGAGCCGCTATTATTTTAAAAAATAGTATTGATATGGTCGCCTTTCAAAAATGGTTAGCTGAAAGGTTACCAAAATATAAAATTCCACGAAGTTTTCGCTTTCTCCGCGAATTACCCAGGAATGCCATGGGTAAGGTTACAAAAAAGGAACTTCTCCCTTTATTTTCTTAACCTTTTATAAAGTCAAAAATGGTTATTTATGGTGTTGGATTATTAGCAGCTTGTTTTTTAGCTGGCCAGTTTATGGGGGAATCCTTAGGTAATCTTTTAGGGATTGAAGCAAATGTTGGCGGAGTTGGATTTTCTATGATTTTATTAATGATTTCCACCCAGTGGTTTCAAAAAAAGGGAATTTTACCCGCCCAAACGGAGCAAGGCATTCTTTTTTGGAGCTTAATGTATATTCCCATCATTATCGCCATGTCTGCTACGCAAAATGTGTTTGCTGCCTTTTCGCAAGGAATTTTGGCTCTAATGGCTGGAATACTGCCAACGATATTATTATTTTTATGTATCCCAATGCTTTTGAAATTGCTTTCTAAATAACTTTTTATGACTATTTTAAATAAACTGTTTACGGTAAATGCCCTCATAGTTGCCTTTCTGGTCGTAGCTATCATTACCTGGCTGAGTACGGTTATTAGTCAAAAAGTATTAAAGGGAAAAATCCCCGGTGCTGCCATTGCCATCCTTTGTGGACTGATTCTTGCTTTTTTTGGCGGAAAATGGTCAGGTGGTACTAAAGGTATTTCAGATGTGGCAGGTCTTTCAGGATTCGCTCTTTTAGGAAGTAGTATGTTACGTGATTTTGCGGTGGTAGCAACGGCAATGGGGTCAAGCTTAAAAGAAATGAAAAAAACAGGATGGATCGGTGCAATCTCCCTCGTTTTAGGTGTTTTTGTCTCTTTTTTCCCAGCAGTAGCCATAGCTTATGCTTTTGGATATAGAGATGCGGTCAGTCTTACAACTATTGGTGCCGGAGCATGCACTTTCATTGTTGGACCCGTTACAGGTGCTGCCATAGGGGCAAATTCATCGGTTATTGCTATTTCTATTGCAGCAGGTGTATTTAAATCGGTTTTTGTTACCATTTTCACAGCTCCTTTAGCTAAATGGGTTGGACTAAATAATCCTCAGGCTGCAATGGCTTATGGGGGCTTAATGGGAACAACCAGTGGGGTTACGGCCGGATTAGCAGCAGCTGACCCTAAATTGGTTCCTTATGGTGCTATGACTTCTACCTTTGCTACAGGGGTAGGATGTTTGCTTTGCCCAAGTATTTGTTTTTTTATTATTCGTTTTATTTTCGGTAATTAATGCGAAGCGAGGTATTGTATAGTAAAACCAGGTATACTTACCCGAAACATATTTAATTGAACCATTAATCTCCTAAAAATGAAAAGTTCCTTACAGGTTTTCTTTATTTCCTTTATGGCAATTTTCTGCTTTTCGGCATGTATTGCCACCAAAAAGGTATCTGAAAAGAAGGAGAAAGATATAGTTCTTCAGGTAGGGCGTGAGGCTAATATTACGAATGAAGTAAGTCCTGGAAGTAACAATTCTATGCAATTGGTTGATTATCTTAGAAGAATTCCTGGTCTTCAAATCGATCAAAGAGGAAATGATGTCACTATTATGATTAGAGGGGCAAATTCTATTTCAGGAGAAAATAGTCCTTTATTTGTCATCGATAATCAAGCGATTGGAAATAGTTATAATGATGCGGTGAGTGCCGTTGATGTGAATGATATTAAATATGTAAATGTGTTGAAAGGGCCAGAAGGTCAGCAATTATACGGAATGAGAGGATTTAATGGGGTTATTCAGATCATCACCAAGAAAAAGTAAAAGGCAGATTATATGGTAGCTTCAGTTTTAATGAACCTATAGATTTCTCACAGGTTGCACAAGATTTAAAGTATCATTGAATCAGTTCATTTTTCTCAATACTGCTTTCTGAAGATGTAAGACACTATAGGATTTTACGCTATGGGTCGTTTTCAGCTCCTTTCCCGAAGTGACCTCAAAAATGATTTGATTTCCCAACCATTCATAGATGGAGGTTAAAAGCATACCGTATTTTCTGCACCTATACAACACTTTTGTTCCATTATTCGTTAACTTTACTTCATGGAGAAAAAAAGAACGCTTATTTTCTATAAGGACTATTTTTATGATTTATTTAACGAGCTTCCTGAAAAGGTGAAAGTTAAGATTGATGAAGTGTTTTATATACTAGTTGTTCTTCAGAGAATTCCAGTAAAGTTTTTATCACATATCACTGGTTATGACGGACTCTATGAAGTAAGAATAGCCTATGGTAGCAATATTTACAGGATATCTTGCTGTTTTGATGAAGGAAATTTGATAGTTCTATTCGATGGGTTCCAAAAAAAGTCTCAAAAGACTCCTCAAGAAGAAATTGTCAAAGCATTGAAAATCAAAGCCGAATATTTTGAAGAAAAAAATAAACAAAATAAAAATGAAAAAAAGTAGCTCAATAACAACTTTCGACGAACACCTTGAAAAAAGGTACGGTAAAGCTGAAGAAGAAGGAAGAATGGCTTTTGAAGCGAAAGCCAAGTCTTTTGCTATCGGTGAACTTATCAAAGAAGAGCGAAGACTTTCAAAAATGACTCAAGAACAACTTGCCATCAAAACAGGGACTAAAAAAAGTTTTATATCCAGGATTGAAAATGGAAAAAGTGATATTCAGCTATCTACCCTTTTTAGAATTTTAGAATTAGGATTAGGTAAAAAAATCTCTTTGACGATAGAATAAAAGCGAAGCACATCAAAACCCTTATTATACGTGGCGGTTCATCATGGATAAACTGGTCGCCATTGTGCCATCCGCTCAGGAATTCCAGTAGGATGAAGAATATACAACTTGTGAAAGAAACTTCTTATTTAACGATTTAATTTTAAATTAGTTATGAAATTATGGCACTGACTATTAAAGTGCCTATCAACCCCATGACGGAAACCACCGTCTCCATTAAACTCCACGATTTAATGGTGTCTTTGATCGACAGATTAAAATATTCTTTGAATAGCCAGAATCCTGAATCGTTTACATGCGAAAATAATAAACTCCCTGAGCCAACGGCTAGAACCATTAAATTGGGATCAACCCCTAATACGGGTATCATGGGAGCCATAATTCCGGCGGTTGTAAGTCCTGCAACTGTGGCTGAACCCATAGCAATGCGAATGACCCCTGCAACAAACCAGCCTAAAATTAATGGGGGAAGATTCATTGGCTGAACGATTTCTGCCAGGGATTGACTAACCCCACTTTCCACTAATACCTGCTTTAAAGCACCTGCTCCTCCAACAATGAGTAAAATGAATAAAATATCTTTAACAGAATCACCATAGACAGCCATGATGTCGCCCATCTTCATTTTTCTAAATACACCTAAAGAAAAAGTGCCATAAAGTAATGAAATAAGGAGTAACATACCTGGATCAGAGACAAAAACTAATGCTTTTTTAAAGCCTTCAGGCATATCGCTAACCATGCCTAAAAGAGAGGAAGCAGCTAACAAAAGGACGGGTAAAAGACAGGTAAACAAACTATTTCCAAAACCAGGCAATTCACTTTCGGGAAGCTCTTTGGGTTTAAAAGTTTGTATAGGATTAGAAGGTATTTTTTTTAAAAATTCTGCCAATACCGGACCTGCCACAATGACCGTTGGAATAGCGATAAAAAATCCATATAAAAGCGTCATTCCCATGTCAGCTTGAAACTGGACAACTAAAGCCGCAGGAGAAGGATGAGGAGGTAATAATCCGTGATTGGTCGACAGGGCAGCACACATCGGTATGCCTAAATATACCGCAGGCATTTTAACCCTGTACATAATGGTGAATACGAGGGGCATTAACAATACAAATCCAACATTATAATAAAGCGGAATACCCAGAACAAAACCGGTAAGCATTAAGGCCCAGGAAATGTATTTAGTTCCTGAAATTCGCAATAAAACGGAGCTAATTTGTTGTGCTGCTCCTGATTCAGCAATTAATTTACCTGACATGGCTCCAAAAAGGAGTACCATGAGAATAGATCCAACCGTATCGCCAATACCTTTTTGAATGGCAGCGGGTATATTTTCAATCGGTATGCCAAACAACATACCGCCAAAAATAGATACGATGATAAATGCTATAAACGGGTGAAATTTTAAGGCAGAAATCAATAAAACAAGGATAATTATGCAAGCAAGGAGCAAAACAAAAATCATGGTACGATTTTTTTAAGTTGTTAATCCAACTTTTTCTCAATAGATTCAAGGGTAATTCCTTTTGTTTCCGGCATGACCTTCCATACCCAAAGTAGCTGCAGGAACATCAAAAAGGCAAAGGATGCAAAAATGAGACCTCCTCCAAATTTTCCAGCAAGGAAAGGGAAAAAGGCGGAGATTAAGGCTGCAAATACCCAATGGGTGGAACTTCCAAAGGCATTGCCATAAGAGCGGACCTCATTGGGGAAAATTTCTGAAATGAATACCCATATAACGGCTCCCTGTCCAACAGCATGAGAAGCAATAAATACAAATAATAAAATGGGAACTAAGAGTGATCCACTGCCGGCTTGCGTAAAAAATACGTAAGAGACACAACTTAGGGAAATGATGTAACCAAATGAACCTAAATACATTAATTTTTTTCTACCCCAGGTATCAATCAGCATTAATCCGAGTAAAGTAAAGATCAGATTGATAATACCAATACCAACCGTAGAGAGTAGGGCTGATTCTGCGCCCATACCTGTATCTTCAAATATGCGTGGAGCATAATAAATAATAGCATTTATCCCTGAAACCTGATTAAAAAAGGCAATTAGAAAGGCCAATAATATAGGTTTTTTGTATTTAATATTAAAAAAGGCCACTTTTTCCTTTTTCTCATCTTCTTTGGCACTTTTTATTATTTCCTGTAGCGCGTCTTCCGCTTTATCTGGATTTATCATTTGCAATACTGCTCGTGCTTCGTCTATGAAACCTTTTTTTACAACCAGCCAACGAGGACTCCGGGGAACTTTGGTAATTAAATAGGTGAATAAAAGAGCGGGAATAATTTCAACGCCTAACATAATTCTCCAGCCATTATTTTCACCTGAACCAATGATATAATTGGAAGCAAAGGCGATTAAAATTCCGAATACTATATTAAATTGAAACAAGGCAGCCAATTGCCCTCTTTTTTCTGCAGGTGCAATTTCAGAAATATACATGGGTGCTGCCACCGAGGAAGCGCCGACCCCAATACCACCAATAAAACGGAAGAACATCAGCGAATAAATATCCCAGGCAAAGGCTGAACCAATGGCAGAGGAGAGATAGAGGATGGCAACCCAAAATAAAGTGGTTTTACGACCGTATTTATCGGCTGGAATTCCCCCGAAAATAGCGCCTAAAATGGTTCCATAGAGTGCCATTCCGACCATTTGACCAACCATGAAATCGCTCAGATTCCATAATTCCTGGATGGCTTGCTCGCCTCCAGAAATCACTGCGGTATCAAATCCAAATAAAAATCCGCCTAATGCCACCGTAAGTGACCAAAAATAAACCTTGCGATTGTTCATAAACCGGTAAATAATAGGGTTAAAAGAAAAGAATGATTTTTAAATGTAAGTAGAAATAATTTAATTCCCACCTTCTTTAATTTGTTTTTTCTTATATTTCATAAACTTAAAAGTAATTAATTTTCAAAAAACACCTATTTCTTACTTATGAAAAATGAATTTATTAAACTTGGAAGCATTGGCATCGGCGTCTTTTCTTCCTTATTGATTTGCTCCCTCTGGTTTACCGTAAATGAGGTAAACGCTCAACAAGTAACCCAAACAGCCGAGCAGATTAAAGCGCTGACCCCCGAATGGAAAGGGGAGAGATCTACCGATGGAAGACCTATGGTGGCTGAAAAATGGCTGGAACGACTCAAAGGTGTTTCTATCGAGGAGGCCTGGGGATTTCTCAGAAATAAAGGGTATCATAATCAATTCGAAGGGGATTGGATGATTATTCATCCTGAATCAGTCATGGTCGGTCGTGCGCTTACCGCTCAATATTTGCCACTGAGACCCGATGTTGATAAAGTGATTAAGTCCGTCGGTGAAAAGGAAGGTCGCATTGGAAGTACTAATTCCTGGCCAATCGATATGTTGAAACCTGGCGATTTATACGTCGCCGATGCTTTTGGAAAGGTAGTTGATGGCACGCTTATTGGCGATAACCTGGGAAATGCCATTTATGCAAAATCTAAAAATGGCGTGGTCTTTTATGGTTCCGTAAGGGACGTTGAGGGTCTGGAACAAATTGAAGGTTTTAATGGCTGGATTAAAGGGTATGACCCTTCCTATATCCAGCAAATGATGTTGGGTGGTATCAATCAACCTATTCGATTGGGAAGAACGGTTGTTCTTCCTGGTGATGTCGTTTTAGCAAAAAAAGGCGGCGTGGTGGTTATTCCTCCCGTTTTTGTTGAAGATCTTGTCTTAAATGCTGAATTTATTGCCCTAAGAGATAAGTTCGGGATCCAGCGTTTGAAGGAAGGAAAATATACACCAGGTCAGATTGACAGACAATGGGATGATGTTATTAAAAAGGATTTCCTCACTTGGCTGGACCAAAATCCAGACAAATTGAAAATGACAAGAGCCGAGTTAGATGCCTATATGAAGGATAGAACCTGGTGATTTTAAAAATGATTAAAACTAATTTTATGCAAACTCCTTCTCATAAATATTTACAAAAATGGGGGCTATCTGAAAATATTTCTCCTGATATCTCAGCAGAGGCTAAACCTCCAAAAAATGAAGATCGAAGAAATTTTTTAAAAAAAGCAGGTCTGGGTGGACTGGCTTTGGGCGCTTTTATTAAACAACCTTTTGCGCAAACCTTGGAATATGCTTCCCAAAAGGTAAATAAATCGTCCGCTCCTTCCGATCTGAAAATAACCGATATGCGCTATGCCGTCGTAATGAACGGACATGCTCGTTGCCCTATTATAAGAATTGATACCAATCAAGGCATTTCTGGATGGGGTGAAGTTCGCGATGGCGCAACCTGGCGATATGCCCTCTTTCTCAAGAGTCGTATCGTGGGTATGAATCCTTGTAATGTGGAGATGATTTTTAAAAAAATAAAACAGTTTGGTTTCCATGGTCGTCAAGGTGGGGGCGTTTGTGCCGTTGAAATGGCTTTGTGGGATATTGCTGGAAAGGCTTATGGTGTGCCTGCATACCAAATGTTAGGGGGTAAATACCGGGATAAAATTCGGCTATATGCCGATACCCCAAGACTTAGTGACCCTTCTGTTTTTGCTGAAAAAATGAAAGACCGTATTGAAAATAAGGGCTATACCTTTTTGAAAATGGATTTTGGACTGGAATCATTGCATAAAATTCCGGGAACAGTGGCTAATAGTAATTTTTGGGATATTAGCAAACAATGGGAAAATACCCAAATGACCTACGGCGGCACAGAACATCCGTTTACCCAACTTCAAATTACAGATAAAGGCCTGGGTATTCTCGCTGATTATATTTCTACAGTTCGAGATGTTATCGGTTATGATATCCCGCTTGCTTCAGATCATTATGGCCATTTTGACCTTAATAATGCCATTCGACTGGGTAAAGCGGTAGATAAATACCGACTAGCCTGGTTAGAAGACATGGTTCCCTGGAAATTTACAGAACAGTGGAGGGATATTTCTGATGCGCTCGAAACGCCTACAATTACTGGGGAAGATATTTATCTCAAAGAGGATTTTATTAAGTTAATTGATGCCAGAGCAGTTGATATGATTCATCCTGATTTGGCTACTTCTGGTGGATTACTCGAAACAAAGCGCATCGCAGATTATGCGGAAGAAAAAGGGGTAGCTATGGCAATGCACTTTGCAGGAACCCCCATTTCCTTTGCTGCAAATCTTCATTGTGCCGCCGCAACTCAAAATTTTACCGCGTTGGAACACCATTCTGTAGATTTAGATTATTGGGATAATTTAATCAAAAAGCAGGATAAACCCCTCATCGAAAAGGGATTTGCTTCTGTACCTGAAGGTCCTGGCTTAGGGGTTGAATTAAATGAAGATGAAGTTAAAAAACATCTCGATCCGGAAGATAATTCTTATTTTAGACCTACAACGGAATGGGATAATATACGATCCTGGGATAGGTTGTGGAGTTAATTACGAAAAAATATAAATCATAAGTTACCCGCCGGGATTAAATTAATTTATTCCTGGCGGGTTTTTGATTTTTTATAAAAAATCATTCATTTTACTTAGGTATATCCTTTTTAAAAGAAGATTTTGATTTAATAAATATAGAAAAGCTTTCAAGTAATATTTAATTGTGGTTTTTCCTTTCTTCTTTAAGTTAATAATTTGTTCCAGGTAGTGATAAAAGTCATCTTTTTTTTCAATATAATTATTTTAAAAATTATTAGTTATTTTGTGCGTTGAATCAATTCACTCATTTTAGAAAACTTAATGATTTACGTATGTTTAGAAATTTACTAACCGGGTTTTTAGTTCTTTTTGGACTAATTCAAGGTTTACAAGCGCAACAAACGGTAAAAGGAACTATCCTCGATGAGAAAGGTAGCCCTATTATTGCCGTAAATGTAATTTTAAAAGGAACTGGAACAGGTACCGTTTCCGATTTAGATGGAAAATATAGTATCTCTGTTCCAAACGCAGAGGCAATATTGGAATTTTCCTTCATTGGTTATAAAAACAAATCAGAAAAAGTTGGATCACGCACCACTATTGATGTAACCTTGGAGGAGGACGCAGAATTATTAGATGAAGTAGTGGTCAGTGCCTTAGGTTTTGCACAGAAAAAGGACCAGATGGGTTCTACCTATGCTACCGTATCTACACAGGATGTGGTTCGTTCAGGGGAAACAGGGCTTATTAATGGCCTGGCTGGAAAAGCCGCTGGTGTTAGAGTTGCCCGTTCTAATGGTGACCCTGGTGCTGGTTCTACTATTCAGATCAGAGGAGCAAATACCATCACGGGTTCTTCAAGTCCATTGATTATTGTAGATGGTGTGCCTATTAGTAACTCAACTATTTATGGAAATGGTAATGGAGGTACTGATGCGGGCGTTTCTCAACAGTCAAGACTTAATGATATAAATCCTGCTGATATTGAATCTATTCAAGTACTGAAAGGCGCATCTGCTGCTTCTCTTTGGGGCTCAAGAGCTGCCAATGGGGTAATTGTTATTACTACTAAAAAAGGTAAATCAGGTAAGCCAACCATTATCTATTCAAGTTCCTATTCTTTTGATCAAATCAACAGGAAACACCCTTTGCAAGACAAATTTGGTCAGGGTTTGAATGGTATCTGGAGTGCAGCCGCGAGTCAATCGTGGGGAGATAAAATTTCTGCACGTGCCGGTGGAGCCGACGAGGTGATTACAAACAGAGATCGCTTTGAAGCTTTAGATGGGACCATTTATTACCCAGTAAGCAAGAAAAATTCACAGGAGACTTTTAATGAAAGTAATTTTGATGCTGTTTTTAATAATGGTCAGTTTTTTCAGAATGATCTTTCTATCAGTGGTGGAACCGATAAATCTACTTTTTTCTTTAGCCTTGGAAATCTTAGTCAGGAAGGTATTATCAGAGGTTCTGATTATGACAGAACGACCTTGAGATTGAATAACCAGACTTTCTTCAATAACTGGTTAAGTATGAGCACCCGCGCAGCATATACCAGAACTACGTCTAACAGAGTGCAGCAAAGTTCAAATATTGATGGTCTATACTTAGGTTTATTAAGGAATTCACCTGATTTTGACATTAGAGATTATAAAGGAACTTATTATAATACGGCTGGTCAGGCTTTTAATGCTCATCGTGCTTATCGCCGTCATTTAGGCTATCCTCAACCTGCTTACGGTAATCCTATCTGGATTACCGATGACCAGAAAAACACCTCAGAGGTTAATCGTTTTATAATGAACGCAGAGTTAAATGTGGATCCTCTTTCCTGGTTGAAATTTACCTTTAGAGGTGGACTCGATGCCTCAACGGACGATCGGGTTTATTTCTTTCCAAGGTTAAGTGCCGGTGCCGTAAATGGTGAATTATTCCAAGATGATATCACTGAAAATGAATTCAATTTCGATGCCATTGCAAAAGGATCATTTAATCTGGCAGATGGTGTTTCCATGTTGGCTACTGTCGGTTGGAATTATAATAATCAGAATAGAGACTTAAGCTATACTTCTATTGTTGGATTTTTAGTTGATTATCCTCAACCAATATCTAGTTTAAATACCAGTAATGACGCTTCTTCTGTAGAGAGAATTAAGCGATATGTAAGATCAAACAGAGGATATAGTGTACTGAATTTTAATTTCAAAAATCAGTTCTTTCTAAATGCTACGGCAACCATGGAGGCAGCTTCTTCTGTTGTTGGGAGTTTCTTTTATCCTTCTTTTGATGGCGCTTGGCAGTTTACCCAGTTAGAAGCATTTAAGGGTAATAAAGTACTAAGTTTTGGAAAATTAAGAGCTTCTTGGGGTAAAGTGGGTGTTCAACCACAACCGCATAGAGCGCAAACACTGGCTGAAGGAGGTGTAGTTTATTCTTCTTATAGCGATCCTTTAAATTCTTCTCAATTTGGAGGCGGATTCCGAATTAATAATAATCAGGGTAATCCTAATTTGAGACCAGAAATTAAAACAGAAACAGAAGTCGGTTTCGATTTACGTTTCTTTAATAATAAACTGGGATTAACAACTACTTATTATCAAAATAAAATTGTTGATCTGTTATTTAATATTTCTACCGCAGCTTCTACAGGTTATACTTCTATTTATACCAATGGAGGTCAGATGGAAAATAAGGGTTTTGAATTTGATATTGATTATGATCTGATTAAAAAGAAAGATTTTAACCTTAATATTTTTGCCAACTGGAATAATAATCGTAATAAAGTGATTGATATTTTAGGAGTCCAATCTATCGATTTAACATCTCAGTCTATCAGTTCACGTGCGGTTCAAGGCCAGCCATTAGGGGCACTTTGGGGAACAAGAGCTGTCAGAGATGAAAATGGAAAATTTGTTTTAGATAAAAATGGATTTCCACAACAAGCATCAACGCAAGGGGTTATAGGTAATCCTAATCCCGATTGGAGAGGTGCACTTGGCTTAAGGGCTAATTGGAAAAGCTTATCCATCAATTTATTGTTTGAGCATTCTCAAGGTGGTGATTTTGCAGAAAGAACGCGCTTTATCTTACGTAATTTTGGAACGCATGCCGATGTAGGAAATGAAGTTACGTTAACGCAAGATTTAAAAAATGTTACAGGTAAAGTGTTTCCTTCTGGAACTACGGTTAGAGGTAATATTTTTGATTATGGGGGCGGACCAGTTCTTTTGGATCAAGCCTGGTACACGGGTCTTGGTGGTGGTTTAGGTGACGGTGTAATTAATGAATTGGCGATTGCAGATTTTACCTGGACTAGATTGAGAGAAGTGAGTCTTTCTTATACCTTAAATACCCCAACTTTCCGCCAAAAAACAAAGCTAAGCTCTGTAGTTTTCTCTCTTACAGGTAGAAATCTTTGGTTGAATACAGATATCGTGGGTATTGATCCTGACACCAATCAGTTTGGTGTGTCTAATGGTTTTGGTATAGAATATTTTACCAACCCCGGAACTCGTTCCCTATTATTTACCTTACAAATCACCTATTAATTAGCGAAAATGTCGGTTTTTCCGAATAAAATTTATATCATGAAACAAATAAAATATCTCATACTTGCAGCTACTGTTTTATATAGTACAGCTTGTCAGGATCTTGTGCAAGGCATAAATGATAATCCCAATGCTGTGCCAATTGAAGCTGTTTCGGCAGTAGGATTCTTAACTGGCGCTCAACTAGCCAATATTCAGGTTCAGTTAGGACATGAACAACGTATTGTATCTTCCTGGTCAGGTCATTATGTGGGCTACCAAAATCTTTATAAATCTCTTTACGAATATGCACTCACTTCAGGTGAGTCTAACGGCTTTTGGTCCTATACTTATCAGGGTGTGGTAACTCAAATGCGCTACATTCGTAAAACGGTTCCGACAGATAAGTTACTGGTAGGTATTGCCAAAGTGATGGAGGCTCATTCCGTAGGAACTTTAGCAGCCGCTTATGGAAATATTCCTTACAGCGAAGCTAATAATCCTCAAATTTCGGATCCTAAATTTGATAGTCAAAAAGCCGTTTTTGCATCGCTTCAGCTTTTACTCGATGAAGCTATCGTCGATTTAACTTCGGCGACTAAAAGAGTCATTGGCGAAGATATTCATTATGCTGGTGATAATGCAAAATGGCTAGAAGCTGCCAATACCCTGAAAGCCAGATATTTTACGCTGACAAAGGAGTATGATAAAGCTTTGGTTGCCGCTCAAAAGGGAATTTCAAAGCCTGAAAATAACTTTTCATTTAAACCGATCGCTTCAAATAATCTTCAAGATAAAAATTTACTTTACACCTTGTTTTCAGGTAGTAGAACGGGCGATCTTGGCAATAGAACTAGTTATTTAATTACCACTTTTTTGAATCCTGCTGTTACCACTTCAAGAAATAATGCTAAAACAAAAGAAGCCGCCAGAAGGAATTTTTTGTTGCTTGATGAAAGAAACGCAGGAAATAACCTTGGATTTGCTGCCATCACAGAACCTATGCCAATGATAACTTATGCTGAAAATCAATTGACTTTAGCAGAATGTGCCACCAGAACGCAAGGATTAAGTGCGGGTTTAACTTTTCTGAATGCTTACAGAGTCCAATTGAATGGGGGCAAATTATTTAGAAAATTAAATGCTGCTGATGAATTAAAATATGATCCATTATTAGCTGCTGATTTTGAAGCAGGTGGAATTGAAAATGCAGACAAAATTGATCCAGCCAGAGCATTACTTCGCGAAGTTATTGAGGAAAGATATATTGCCTTCTTTAATACTTGGATGACCTTCAATGACTTAAGGAGATTGCGTAAATCAGAATCAGATATTTCTATTAAAATTCCTTTTAACAGGACAACGGCAACAAAGCATCCTGAGCGGATTATTTATCCGCAAAACGAATTAAATGCCAATTCTAATGCAATTGAACCTGCAGAAGGACTTTATTTTGTTCTCGAAGTGAACAAATAAGGAGATAAAAGCTAAATAAAAAAGGGACTTTCCAAAAATTTTGGAAAGTCCCTTTTTTTATTTAAAAATTAATAATTATTTTCCAATTTTAGATTCTGCAGCCGCATAACTTGCTTTGAACCAATTTATAAGCACCTTTTTTTCGGCATCAGTCAATTTTGCCTCCGGATGCATCCATGTATAAGAATCCATAGGCATCTCTCCACTTTCAATGACTTCAAAGCCCTCTTCCAGCTTATGTGCTGCTTTTTTAGCTGGATAGGTTCCAAATTCAGACATATTAAAATGCTTCTTTCCGTCGTCAATATGATGTTTAACCCAAAAGGAAACAGGCGCAATATAACTGTACCATGGATATTTGGTTTCGTTGGAATGACAATCCTGACAGGCTCTTTCCAGTAAATCTGCTACTTCAACATTTGCTGGAACTATGCTTAATAATGCTAACTTGGGATCTGACGGCTTATTTGTTTTATCCGTTTGGAAAAATTGTAAAATAATCAACACCGCAATGATCCCAAAGCCTACCCATTTTAATTGATTTTTCATGTTTTTTTATTTGTAATGTACGAAATGTCTAAACATTTATAGACCATAATGAGTTTAAGGTTAAATAAATTTTATGTGTATGATTGCGAAACTATCGCAGGTTGGTAAATATTATCAAGTAGGAGATCAACGAATTACTGCCTTAGAACCAACTGATATGGTTTTGAACGAAGGGGAGCTACTTCTGATTATCGGTCCTTCAGGTTCTGGTAAGACAACGCTGTTATCCCTTTTGGGTTGTGTTTTATATCCCTCTACAGGCCATTTAGAAGTGGATGGAAATGAGGTTAATAACATGAATGAGAAAGAATTGGCAAAACTAAGACTACATAAAATTGGCTTTGTTTTTCAAAATTTTAATCTTTTAGCGCCTCTTTCTGCGGAAGATAATGTCTTGATGCCACTCAAACTACAAGGTATTAAACAAGTTGATGCTAAAAAAAGAGTGCAACAAGCTTTAGAGTTAGTGGAAATGACGGATAGAAGAAAAAATTTACCTAAACAATTATCTGGAGGACAGCAACAGAGAATTGCCATAGCAAGGGCTTTGGTGACCAATCCTAAAATGATCCTCTGTGATGAACCGACAGCTTCCCTCGATAAAGATTCTTTAGAGGTAGTCATGAACGAATTAAGAACCCTCGCCGCTCAAGGTAAAGCAGTAGCAGTGGTAACTCACGATCCCAGATTGAAACAATATGCTGACCGGATTATTGAGGTCAAAAATGGCATCGTTACCGAAGTTCCAATCGCATAATATTTTCTTACAAAGCAAATAAATACTTATGAAATATACTATTCTTGCCCTTTTTTCTTTCGTTGTACTACTATCTTTTTCTTGTGAAAAAGAGGAGGAACCTAAAAATGAAAAAAAAGTAGCCATCAGAGAAGAAATGGTCATGAACCAAATCGTTGGTATTGCTACTATTGAACCTTTAGATAGGTTAAGGACTTTAAATGCGGAAGTAAATGGCGTTATCTCTGACGTTTTAATCATTGATGGTCAACACGTTAGTAAAGGTGAGTCCATTCTTGTTTTAGATAATCAGATTGAAAATGCCCAGCTAATGCAGGCTCAAAGTAAATTGGGGACTCAAAAAGCAGCCATTTCTTATGCAAAAAAATCTCTGCAAACAAGGGAAATTCAATTAAAAAAGGCCTACAACGATTTAAAAAGAGATAAAAAACTACTGGAAGGAAATGCTTTGACTCTTCAGGCTTTTGAAAATACACAGTTTCAAGTAGAGCAAAATGAAAGGTTAGTTCAGGAAGCTACAGCTACCTTAGAACAACAAGAAATCAAAATCAATGAATTAGCGGCTGACATCAAATATTTCCAGACGCTGCTGCAACGAAGAAATGTAAAAGCTCCTCTTTCAGGTACTTTTCTTTCGGTTAGCGTTCGCACAGGTACTTATTTGTCTAATACAACCCCATTGGGTGATTTTTCTCCTGATGGTTCATTAATGGCCTTGTCTGAAGTAGATGAATTGTTTGCCGATAAGGTTTCAGTGGGTCAAGATGCCTGGATTAGAAACCAGGGGGATACCAAAATTATAGCAAAAGGAAAAGTGGTTTTTGTTGGTAACTATTTAAAAAAGAAATCTCTCTTTAGTGGAAAACCTGATGATCTGGAGGATCGAAGGGTCAGAGAAGTTAGAATTCAATTAGATGAAAAGGCAAAGGTGCTCATTGGTGCCAGGGTAGAATGTGTTATTCAACTTAAATAATCTAACTAAATAACACGCTATGTTAAAAACAGCCTTACAATTTATATGGTATGATAAACCTAAATCAATCGGGGCTTTGGCTGGCACCATTCTGTCGGTTTTTTTAATTGGCCAGCAAGCAGGTATTTTTATTTTCCTGACCAATGCTATGGCTGCTTATGTTAGGCTGGCACCAGAGTATATTTGGGTGGTGGACAGTAAAACAACCAATTCTGGGGCTTTAACACCTTTAGATATAAGAGTGGGTAAAGAATTGGAGAGTATTGAAGGAGTTTATAAAGCTTATCCTATCGTTCTGGCTGCTGGGTCCGCAAAATTTTCCAATGGAAAATCTTCAGGTATGAATCTGTTTGGGGTTCAATATCCTGAATTTGCTGGATTCCCAAAATCTATCCCTTCTGATAATCCTAACCTTCTCATTCAAGATGGCGCTATAATTACAGACTTTTTTGATAGCAAGGCCTTGGGCGGAGTTGAAAAGGGAGATTATTTTGAGTTGAATGGCAAAAAAGTATATTTGGCAGGAAATACCAAAGGTTACCGCACTTTTGGAGGAGTAGTGGGTTTCACCTCCATTGAAAGGGCAAGAGCTATTGGTAATATTCCAAATTATAAGGTGAGTGCCTATCTGGTTAAGAAAAATCCCAATATTTCTGAAGAACAAGTCATCTATTTTATTAATAAAAATATTAATGGGGTGAAAGCATGGGGAAGTGCTGATTTTAGAAAGGAAACGGTTATAACGGTGCTTTCTTCCAGTGGTATCGCTATTTCTTTTGGTACCCTTATTATTTTTGCCCTAATTGTGGGCTTTGTCATTATTGGATTGACGCTTTATTCTGCAGCGGTAGATCGGCTTCGGGATTATGGTACGCTAAAAGCCATTGGTGCCACTAACGGATATATTGCCCGATTAATTATTACGCAGGCCATGATTTTTGGTATCGTAGGTTTCTCCATAGGATTTTTCCTTGTCAATGGTTTCAAAAATGGCATTGCCAATGCTGGTACTATTTTTGAATTTCCTTTATGGTTGGAAATCTCCTTTCTGGTAATTACTCTTTTTATCGCCCTTTCTGGAAGCTTTTTTGCCGTTAAAAGAATAACAGGTTTGGAACCATCTGCCGTTTTTCGTGGCTAATTTCTTAATTACATCTCTATGAATTATTTTATATCTCTTTTTACCTTTGTTTTTTTTAGTTTTTCTGTTCTTTCTAATGCTCAGGATATTAAGTCTTTAGCACTAAATGATGCAATCGATTTAGCTGTCACCAACAGAAAGGAGCTCGCTCTTCAAAAACTAAAAATAGATCAATCTCAAGCTGATATTCAAATTTTAGGCGCCAGACGCTTACCCACCCTTAAAGCAAGTGGTGATGTCAGGTATAATCCTGTCCTACAGACAAGCATCATCCCCGGTGCTGTCTTTCAAACGGGTTCAACGCCAGGAGAAGATCGGGAGGTTCAATTTGGGACCCGTTTCAATGCATTAGTAGGTATCGAAGGTACCTATCGTTTGGTAGATCCAGCTTATAAAACAGATCTGGATTTGGCCGATCAAAATAAAAAACTGGCAGAATCAAATTGGGGAAAGGAAAAAATGGAGATTCAATTTCAAGTAGCTAAAAGCTTTTTTGAATCGTTGTTGCAAAAAGAGTCGGTTAAAATAACGGACGAACAGTTTAAAAAAGCGGAAGTATGGTTTCAAATTGCTGAAATTCAAGCTAATAATGGAACGATGCTAGCTAATGATTTCCTAAAATTTAAAAGAGATTTAGCCGTTGCAAAAGGCAATAAAGAGATTGCTGAAAGACAATATCACCAACTTTGTAGAGAATTAGCCTATTATACCGGCCTTTCTGTTGGTAGTGAAATAGAACCTTTAGGCGATTGGAAATATGCGCTTTCAGATAAGACAGATTTACTGCCCGTTGAGGACATAAGGAACAGGCCTGAATTGGTTCAAACCAATATTGCAATGAAGATTGCTTCCTTAAGCCAAATGAAACAAGAGCAATTATACAAGCCTACTTTTGACTTTTATACCAATGTGAATGCCCAGCATTTAAGCAATGATTTTGCTGTCTGGAACCGTTGGTTTCCCTTTGTTTTTGGCGGTATTCGTATGCAAATAAATTTATTGGACGGAGGCTTGAAAAAGAAAAATATAGAAAAATATTCATTGGAATATAAATGGCAGGCTACTCAGTTAGAAAAATTACAGGCTGACTTCGCTTATCAATGGACAAGTGCACAAAATGATTATGTTCTCGCAAATAAAAATATTTCTATTCAAGAGGAAAATATCTCTCTGGCAGCACAAATTCTGCAAAATGATGAATTGAAATTCAAAGAAGGGGTTACTTTGATTACCTCTTTAAGAGAAAGTCAACTTTCTCTTAAAGAAGCAAATCAATTAAAATTGTCCTATTTGGCCGATGCTTGCCAGGCCCGTCTAAGAATGATGAGAGCTGCGGGTAAAATTATTCCTTAGACTTTCAAAAATATTTGTTTTCGGTACAAAAGCCAGGTAAGGAAAAATATTACTGCAACATTGAATAAGGCAAAGCCTAAGGATGCATTCTGTGCTGAAAAATAAGGGACAAATAAGCTATCGTATATCCAATCTCTCAGAGATACGGTGCTTTCTACATCTGGCCCTCCCCATTTTACAGCACTAATTAATTTGGCAAATAATCCTGATAAAATGTATGCATACAATGCATTAGTTCCAAAAATACGGAAGAATTCACTCCAGTTTTTCCATTGTTTTACATCTATGATATAATAAAGGGCGGTCAAAAATAGTTGAGCCAGTCCCCCTACATATAAGACATAAGAACTCGTCCATATTTTCTTATTAATAGGAAAGGAATAGTCCCATAACAATCCTAATCCGGTTAAAATCAATCCGCTGAGGAGTAATTTACCTAGTTTTTCTTGCCAGGTTTTCTCTGTTTTAATCCAGATTCCTGTCCATACGCCCAATAAACCTGTCACAATAGCCGGAAGCGTACTCAGCAATCCCTCTGGATCCCAGGTTTTAGCCTGCCCCCATAAATGATTTTCGCTGAATAAAAATCGATCCAACCAAGCGCCTATATTGGTTTCTGCCTCCAGATTTGGCGCAATGCCTCCCGGAACAGGCACAAAACTCAATATGGCCCAATAGCCTATTAAAATTCCTGCGCCAAGAATGATTTGTTGCCTTACCGAAAAAGTAAGATAAATAAGGGAAGCAAATAAATATACCAGGGCGATTCGTTGCAATACACCTGGAATCCGCAAATGACTCCAGTCGTAATACATGGAACCTATAACAGCCATACAAAAGATGGTAAAATAGGAAATGTACGTCCAGATTTTTTTCGTTTCTTTTTGCTGTGTTTCGTTCGCAGCCTGAATAAAGATGGAAGTCATTAGAAAAAACAACAATACGTAGTGGAGGTATAAAACGGCTTCAGGGCCCGTTTCTACAAAGCGAAAATTTGGAAACAGCGCCATGAAAAGCCCTAGTCCAAATATGATGCTGGATCGGCTAAATATTTTTTTATTCAAACCAGACAGATTTACCCCTGATTCTTTTCGGGCTCCAAGGGCAAAGGGTATCGCCACCCCAAGAATAAAGAGGAAAAAAGGAAATACCCAATCCGTTGGGGTACTCCCATGCCAGTCAGCATGCAAAAGAACCTGATAGGAATTGGTCCAGTCTCCGGGATTATTAACCATAATCATACAAGCTATGGTGATGCCGCGAAATACGTCTAAGGAGAATAATCTTTTTGTAAAATCCATAGCTGAAAAATTATTTTGTTGCCCTATAAAAGGTTTTTAATGAAATTAATCGGTTAATTCCCCTGGTTTTGCGGGCAAGGTTACGGTTCTGCTCTTTCTGCCATTCGAAGAAAAAATAGCTATTTTAATGATTTGCCCTTTTTTGAGGTCAACTGGCATTTCGTACCTTTTACTATCCTTCGTTGGTTCACTACCATCTAAAGTATAAAGAATCATCATGCCAGGGAAGGGAGAATTAACCTCCACTTTATCGTTTACTATGCGTGCACCCGGAGGAGGAACTCTATAGGTGTATCCGCCAAAAATATAATCTAATTTTTTCAATTCGTGCTGTCCCACTTTATTGGCAAATAACTGCCAGTCGGCATTTAGTAACTTTTCTCTCTCTGGAGAATTCCTTTTTGCTTCCCATGCTGGTTCAGGTGTCCAGGCTCTTTCGGCGAGACCTAATAATTTGGGCAAAGTATAATAAAAGAGCATGGATTCAGTTTTTACCGTTTCTGTCCATAACTGACCTTGTATCCCTTTAATATGTTTTTTGCCTTCTGGTTTCAACCATTCCATGGTGTTTTCCCATTGGGCAATGGGCATATCATTTCCCTGAACGTCTGTTAAAACAGCGGCAAACTGATTGTTTGGTGAAAAGCGCCAGGCTGTTTTGGTGTCAACATATCCACCCCATATCAATCCCGGTTCTGCAGGGTGCCCATCGTATGCAAGGTCGAAATATAAATTGGTTACATTGGAAAGAACCACATCATACCCTGCATTGGCCAAACGGTATGAAAGATTCACCGATTCTCCAAGGCTATTCCAAACGTAAGCTAAAAAACCATCTTTTTTAAACTTCGGATTAGGTTCATAACCAAATCCTTTGGGTTCTTTAGGTATTCTGATCAGCGCAACTTCCTCCCAACCTGCTAATTGAATCCCTCTCTCATCGAGCATTTTATCTAAACGCTCAAGAAAATATTGTGTCAGAATATCTTTTGAATTTCCTTTAGGTAATTTAGTCAATAAATCGAGGCAAGAAGGCGACTCCTTCCATACCCCTTCAGGAACTTCATCACCACCAACATGCATGGTTTTAAGCGGAACACCAGCCTCGTCATACATATTAATGAGCTCGTCAAATATCTTTCCAATAAAAGTATAAGTTGATTCTTTACATACATCGAGGACATTGTCCGGATAATTTTGTACCGACCTGTATTGAGATTTATCATTTGGAGTGAATAATCTGTATTGCTCCGCTGCGGCTTTATTTCCATCGAGAGACAATTTTGCCTGCCTTGCTTCCATACTTTTTATGGCTGCACGCGCATGACCAGGGATATCAATTTCTGGAATAACGGTAATGTGTCTGGCTGTTGCAAAGCGAATAATTTCTAAAAAATCTGCTTTAGTATAAAAACCAGTTCCGGACGATTTGTCAGCATTTGCCGTAAGGCCAGAACCATAAGCAGGCAATAAATGCTCCTTTTCGTTTTTAGAATAACCCCGTTTTGACCCAAAATCAGTCAGTTCTGGTAAACCTGGTATTTCAATCCTCCAGCCTTCATCGTCTGTTAAATGAAAGTGGAATTTATTTATTTTATAATGTGCTAAGACATCAAGCAAGCGTAAAATCGTTTTTTTACTATGAAAATTTCTGCCCACATCGAGGTTATAACCACGATATTCGTATCGGGGTGCATCCTTTATCATCAGGTTAGGTAAGGTAATGGACGCTTGTTTTTTGGAAAATGCATCAGGTGGAAGCAACTGCAATAAACTTTGAATGCCATAAAAAACACCCTGAGCGTCGGCACCTATAATATGAATACCCTTTTTATAAATTTCCAACTGATAAGATTCAGCCTTTTCTAGTCCTTTCAGGCTTTTAATTTCCAGGAAAATGGTTGACTGTCGCTGTTTATTTGGAGAAAAAAGCGGATTTAATACCTCTTGCAAGTAGGATTTTTCATTGTCTAATTCTTTTGGTGCGGAAATATTTATTTTACCATTTAGGACAAAAGAACCCTCCGTTTTTGTTGAAAATACAGGCGTTGGAAGAATAAGGGGTACATTTTCAGCAGGAATTAACGATACACCCGCTTGCTGATCGAAACGCCAGAAGGCATCAGGTAGCGGTTTCCGGTCTTCGGCAGATAGCTGAAATTGTTCCTTTCGTTTAAAGGGCGTAATATTTACCGTCACCTCGCTTTTCTGCTCAACCCCATTTTCGTCTTCATAAACCAGAAAAACGCCTTGAGGCACACAGGCATAATTGAAAGAAACGCCCCCTTTCGAAGAATAGGAAAAAGATTTTTCCTCCTGAGCCTTTAAGCCCATAAAGGAAGGGGCAGGTTCTATTTTATTTAATTCACCCACAACATTTGAAATCTTTAGTCCCTTTAAGCTTTCGGGAACAGGTTTTGGACCAGTTATCTGACTAAAATAAATAGTCCATTTTTGAGCAGGAAGAGGTTTGTTTCCCACGTTTTTTAAGGTAATCTTGCCACTTCCCAATGCCTCTCCAATAGGATTTTTTTCATGATCCCAAGAGAGTTCTAATTGGATATAATCAGCTGATTTAGATTTATTTCCTTCACAATTCATAAACAGAAATCCTAAAAAAAGGACAATATGGGTTGATATTCTAAGCATAATAAATAAATTCTTTTTGTGTAATTTAGGCAAAATCTTTCTTTTGTAAATCATTTTGACTTAAATTGATGAAAAATAAAATAAAATGTTTGAAAAGCTTATCCCTTATGATGCGGCATACATCATATTAGATTCCTATATTCAATACTATCACGTATTTAAACGCATCACAAAAAGAGCGAAAATCAGATTTGAACAACGCGATTGGGTAGGCATTCAGGAAGACGCAAAATTCAGAATGACCATCTACAGAGATTCAGTAGGGGAAACAACGAAGAAATTATTGACTTTTTTAGGTACGGAGAGAAATACGCATGAGGTTTGGGTTCAAATTAAGGAAATGTTTTTGGAGGAGATCTTCAACTTTAACACCCGAAATATTGCAGAAACCTATTTTAATTCTATTTACAGGCATAGTCATGTTGGTTTAGGTGCCGATGAAGATTTAATGTTTGTAAATGCCACTGGAACCTATCGTGAATTTCGTTCTGCCATACCTATTTATCATACCTTTTATCTCGGTTCCCATTTTGAGAATACATTGCAACAATTATTCTCTTGTTTCCCCTTCGACGCTCCATTGGCAAATCTGGAAAGAGATGTTTTTTATATTGCGGAGACCATTAGAAGAAAATTAGGGACTTACAAAAGAGATTTTCGACACATTCGATTAGAAGTGTTGAAATCAATATTTTACAGGAATAAAGGAGCTTATATTGTCGGAAGAATGTATCTGGACGATAGGATTCACCCTTTTATCATTCCGTTAGCGCATGAAAATGAGGGAATTTATGCAGACACCTTATTGCTTGAACCCAATGATATCAGCTCCATTTTTAGTTATAACAGAGCTTATTTTTTAGTGGATACGGATATTGCCAGCGAGATGGTCGATTTTTTAAAATCTATCATGCCGTCTAAAAGCCTGGGGGAATTATATAATTCCATTGGATTTGAGAAGCACGGAAAAACAGTGCTTTACAGAGAACTATTGCGGCATCTCGATGCCTCTGCCGATAAATTTATCATTGCTCCTGGGGTGAAAGGAATGGTTATGACGGTATTTACCCTTCCTTCCTACTCGATGGTTTTTAAAATGATTAATGACAAATTCCGCCCTCCAAAAATGGTGACAGAGCAGGAAGTTAAATCGAAATATGATCTCGTATCAGCTCACGATAGGGTAGGTAGAATGGCGGATAGCCACATGTTTGAAAATTTAACGCTTCCCTTAAATCGGTTTGATCCTGCATTGATTGAAGAGTTGAAGAAAGAGTGTGCATCGAAAATTATAATAAATCAGGATACTATCGAAATTAAACACATGTATATTGAGAAGAAAATGATTCCTTTAGATATATACTTGAAGAATGCAAACCTACAAGAAGCCGAAGATGCCATTGCCGATTATGGCAGGGCCATTAAAGACATGGCTGCTGTTAATATTTTTCCTGGGGATATGTTATTGAAAAATTTCGGTTTAACCAGATTGAATCGAGTCGTTTTTTACGATTATGATGAGATTGTATTTTTAACAGATTGCGTTTTCAGGAAAATCCCGGAGGCCAGAAATTACGAAGACGAATGGGCATCAGAACCCTGGTATTCCGTCGGTGAGAATGATATTTTCCCTGAAGAATTTTCGAAATTCCTTATTGGGAGAGCGGACGTTCGAAAAATGTTTTTAGACAAACATGCCGATTTATATGATGTGAAATATTGGCAAGACGTTCAGGATCGCCTCCGCAAGGGAGAAATAGTTACCGTCTTCCCTTACCGAAAACGATTACGTTTTAAAAATCAGTTTGGTAAAGGGATATTAGATGGAACGGCACAAAAAGCATTAGACGAAAAGGAGACGGAATGGCCGGAGAATAAGTAATAGGTGTTTCGAGCGGTGGAGTTCTAGCGGTGGGTTTTGACGCGGTGTACGCAGTGTTCAGGCGCAGTGTTTCGCAGTGTTTGGCGGTAATATTTATTCCTAAATGTATAGTATAAAAATGACCCCAGAGGGGTCACATGTTTATTTGATTATATCGCCAGGGGCCAAATAGAACGATAAAATATTTTTGCCGCCAGGTGCACAGTATTTTAGGAATACGCAGCATTAAAAATATAAGGTGGTATTTTTTATGGATTTAAAGCTATTTCAATAGCTAATATTGAAGAGTCCCTTTTATCCGATGCTTTAAAAGCTTGCAATTCGGGAATCTAATTCCTATATTGCATAAAAAAGCCATGATTTTTCGAACAGCAACGACTAAAGTTCAATTTTTGGCCCAACAATTTAAAGCAGTAGCGATTATCGGACCCCGGCAATCAGGTAAAACGACGCTGGCAAAGTTTGTTTTCCCGGAAAAAGTGTATGTCAATTTTGAAAATCCGGACACGCGATTATTTGCAACAGAAGATCCGAGAGGTTTTTTGTCAAATTACCCAGATGGCGCTATTTTTGATGAAGCACAGCGGGTACCTACGCTCTTTTCCTATCTACAACAAATACTCGATGAATCTCCAGTAAATGGACTATTTATCATCACGGGCTCGAATAATTTTTTGCTTCAGGAGAGCATCTCACAATCTTTAGCTGGGCGCATAGCATATCTCACCCTGCTGCCTTTAACATTAGACGAAATTGGGGAACAACATACCAGTTGTAATGAATTATTAGTGAGAGGAGCCTATCCTGGCTTGTATAAAGAAGCAATCGATCCTAATACTTGGTATGCAAATTACATCAGAACCTATATAGAACGGGATGTTCGTCTCGTCAAAAACATCAATAATTTACTGACTTTTGAGCGATTTCTAAGGCTTTGTGCCGGAAGGGTAGGTCAATTGCTCAATATGAATAGTTTAGCACTTGAAGTGGGGGTAGATGCAAAAACCATAAATACATGGTTTGGTATTCTTGAAACGACGTTTGTTGCCTTCCGTTTGCCACCATACCATAAGAATTTCAATAAGCGGTTGGTCAAAATGCCTAAATTATATTTTTATGACACAGGTCTGGCCTCCGCACTATTAGGTATAGAAAACCACAAACAACTTGAATTAAACTCGTTTAGGGGTGCATTATTTGAAAATTTTGTAATCCTCGATTTAATAAAAAGAAGATTCAATCAAGCCAAATCATCTAATCTCTTTTTTTGGCGAGATAGCGCGGGTAATGAGCTCGACCTATTGATTGATCAAGCGGAGCAATTGATTCCGATAGAAGTAAAATCTGGCCAAACGGTAACTCCTGCTTTTTTCAAAGGGCTAAATTATTGGCAAAAACTGACAGGCTCAGAAGGCGGCTATATCATCTATGCTGGAAATCAGATGGAGAAAAGAAGTCAAGGGAGGACTGTTCTTCCATACACAGATTTAGCAAAGTTACCATTGTGAGTTTTTCAAATCAGCGTCTCTACGGAACGGGTATATATGCATCGTCTCTAAAAAGGACGTATCTTTAATTAAATATTTTAAAATGGCCCTAAAAAATCTTCCCTTAGGGATAAGTACGTTAAGTCTTTTATTGGAATCGAACGGCATTTATGTCGATAAGACAGAATATGCATTTAATCTTATTAATACGCCGGGTCGTTTCTTCCTATCTCGTCCACGCCGTTTTGGAAAGAGTCTTTTTGTGGACACGCTAAAGGAGATTTTTGAAGGAAATCAAAAGTTATTTGAGGGTCTGTATATTCATGACAAATGGGATTGGGCAAAGAAATATCCAGTCATCAAACTTGATTTTGCAGGGGGTATGTTGAATAGTCGGAAAGATTTAGATGAAAAAATTCATGAAATTCTTTTTTTAAATGAAAAAAATCTTGGAGTTACTACCGAAATTAAAAGTATTAGTGGCCGATTTGCAGCATTAATAAAAGGTGCAAGGGAGAAATATGGTGAAAGGGTTGTGGTATTAGTGGACGAATATGATAAACCTATATTAGACAATATTAGTGAACTGTCAATAGCCAAAGAATTACGAGATGGATTGAAAAACATTTATTCCGTTTTAAAAGAGCAGGACGCCAATCTGCAGTTTATATTTATGACGGGGGTGACCAAATTCTCAAAAGTGAGCCTTTTTAGCGGTGTTAATCAGTTGAAAGATATAACGCTAAGTAAATCATATTCTTCTATTTGTGGATATACAGACATTGACTTGCAGGAACATTTCAGTGAATATCTCGCTGGTAGTGACCCGGAGGAGGTAAAACAATGGTATAACGGTTATAACTGGACTGGCTCGGAATCGGTTTATAATCCCTATGATATTCTTTTATTTTTAAGTGAAGAAAAAGTATTTCGAAATTATTGGTTTGAAACAGGAAGTCCAACCTTCCTCATCGAACTGTTTCGGAAAAACCAATATTTTTTACCTGATTTAGAGAATATTGAAGTTTTTCAGCGCACTTTAAGTTCTTTTGAGATTGAATCTTTACATCCTTTAACGCTATTATTTCAAGCTGGTTATTTAACCATTGAAAAAACGTTTATTGAGCGAGAGAAACTGGTATATCGTCTTAAGATACCTAACCAAGAGGTTCGACTAGCTTTGAATGACTATTTTATCGAGGATTATACCGGTATTTCAGCGGATTTGAAAAATAGGCAGGATGTTCTGTATAATGCATTGTCAACTGGAAATATAGCCTCGTTTGAGCAACATATTCGTTCCCTTTTCGCCGGCATTCCCTGGCGCAATTTTACCAATAACGACCTGGCCAATTTCGAAGGTTACTACGCCTCGGTTCTCTATGCTTTTTTCGCTTCGCTAAATGCACAGATTATCCCAGAGGATATCACTAATCGTGGTCAAGCTGATATGACGATTCTTTTGGGCAACCATATTTATGTGATGGAAATAAAAGTAGTGGACCACCTGCCTGAGGGAAATAATCAAGCGCTGCAGCAAATCGTCAAAAGGAATTATGCAGAAAAATATCGGAACAGAGAGGGGAAAACGGTGCACGAGGTAGGCCTTGTTTTCAACAAAACCGAACGCAATCTGGTACAAGCCGATTATGTAACCACCCTGTAGAGACGCGATGCTTCGCGTCTTTTCCCCGACAGGTTTCAATGTTATATTTTTCTCAATCCATGTTTCTGAATCACGGATTTTACGGATTATGGGATTTCACTGCTGTTTTTGCCGATACGTTGTTTTGGTTTTGAGGTGCGCTTTCAGCCTGAGTCTTGAATCAGGATTTACAAGATTTTTAGGATTACAGAGGACGTCTTCGGTTTAAGCATAAGGGTCATTTGTAGAGGATTACTTTTTAACCTTCTCTTCGCCGATGTGTTACTCATCGTCTTTTCCCCGACAGGTTCAATGTATTAATTGCATCAATCCCCCATTTTTGAATCACGGATTTATAGGATTTTCACGATTTCACGGATTATTCATCGTCTCTACTTGGGTTTATCTGCATCGTCTCTACGGAACGGGTATATATGCATCGTCTCTAAAAAGGACGTATCTTTAAGTAAATATTTTAAAATGGCCCTAAAAAATCTTCCCTTAGGGATAAGTACGTTAAGCAAACTTTTAGAAAACAACTGTATATATGTTGATAAAACGGAGTATGCCTATAATCTAACAAGTCAATCTGGTGCATTTTTCCTATCTCGTCCACGCCGTTTTGGAAAGAGTCTTTTTGTGGACACCTTAAAGGAGATTTTTGAGGGAAATCAGAAACTGTTTGAGGGTCTGTATATTCATGACAAATGGGATTGGACAAAGAAATATCCTGTTATTAAACTTGATTTTGCAGGGGGTATGTTGAATAGTCGGAAAGATTTAGATGAAAAAATTCATGAAATTCTTTTTTTTAATGAAAAAAATCTTGGAGTTACTACCGTAATTAAAAGTATTAGTGGCCGATTTGCAGCATTAATAAAAGGTGTAAGGGAGAAATATGGTGAAAGGGTTGTAGTATTAGTGGACGAATATGATAAACCTATATTAGACAATATTAGTGAACTGTCGATAGCCAAAGAATTACGTGATGGATTGAAAAATCTTTATTCCGTTTTAAAAGAACAGGATGCGAATTTGCAATTTATTTTCATGACTGGGGTGACCAAATTCTCAAAAGTAAATCTGTTTAGTGGACTGAACCAGTTGATAGATATAACTATTGACGAAGAATTTTCTTCCATTTGCGGTTACACAGACATGGATCTTCGGGAACATTTTAGTGAATACCTCGCTGGTAGTGACCCTGAGGAGGTTAAACGATGGTATAACGGTTATAGCTGGACGGGTTCTGAGACGGTTTATAATCCTTACGATATTTTGCTGTTTATCAAAAAAAGAAAAGTTTTTCAAAATTATTGGTTTGAGACGGGAAGTCCAACCTTCCTCATCGAACTGTTTCGGAAAAACCAATATTTTTTACCTGATTTAGAGAATATTGAAGTTTTTCAGCGCACTTTAAATACTTTTGAAATTGAAACCTTACATCCTATAACGCTATTATTTCAAGCTGGTTATTTAACCATTGAAAAAACGTTTATCGAGCGAGAGAAACTGGTATATCGTCTTAAGATACCTAACCAAGAGGTTCGACTGGCTTTGAATGACTATTTCATCGAAGATTATACCGGTATTTCAGCGGATTTAAAAAGTAGGCAGGGTGACCTGTATAATGCCTTGTCAACTGGAAATTTAGCCTCGTTTGAGCAACACATTCGTTCCCTTTTTGCGGGTATCCCTTGGCGTAATTTCACCAATAACGACCTGGCCAATTTCGAAGGTTACTACGCCTCAGTTCTCTATGCATTTTTCGCTTCGCTCAATGCACAGATTATCCCAGAGGATATCACTAATCGTGGTCAAGCTGATATGACTATCTTGCTTGGCAACCATATTTATGTAATGGAAATAAAAGTGGTGAACAACCTACCTGAAGGAAATAATCAAGCGCTGCAGCAAATCGTCCAAAAGAATTATGCAGAAAAATATCGGAACAGAGAGGGGAAAACGGTGCACGAGCTAGGCCTTGTTTTCAACAAAACCGAACGCAATCTGGTACAAGCCGATTATGTAACCACCCCGTAGAGACGCGATGCTTCGCGTCTTTTCCTCGACAGGTTTCAATGTTATATTTCCCGAAATTAAATATTCTGAATCACGGATTTTACGGATTATGGGATTTAATGGATGTTGTAGGGGCGAATTGCATTCGCCCGCCCATGACACAGATGCATTTCCCTATTTACGGAACAAGGGCGTTCTTCCTTCGTGTTACAGGCGTATTTGCAAGTTAATTAAATGGATGGATGATCTGTTATTTGCATGGTAACTGGAATAAAAGAATAGGTAATGATCGAAAAAGGGCGAATTCAATTCGCCCCTACGTGAACCATTAAACGATGTTGATGGCATCTTGTCTTGAATCAGGATTTTCAGGATTTCACTGATTATGCATCGTCTCTACATGGGTCTATTTGCATAGTTTCTAAGGAACGGGTTTATATGCATCGTCTCTAAAAAGGACGTATCTTTAAGTAAATATTTTAAAATGGCCCTAAAAAATCTTCCCTTAGGGATAAGTACGTTAAGTCTTTTATTGGAATCGAACGGCATTTATGTCGATAAGACAGAATATGCATTCAATCTTATTTATACGCCGGGTCGTTTCTTCCTATCTCGTCCACGCCGTTTTGGAAAGAGTCTGTTTGTGGACACCTTAAAGGAGATTTTTGAAGGAAATCAAAAGTTATTTGAGGGTCTGTATATTCATGACAAATGGGATTGGACAAAGAAATATCCAGTCATCAAATTTGATTTTGCAGCAGGAGGAGGGAAAAATCAGGAGGAACTGGATTTACGACTTAAAGCGTTGATTCAGCAAAATAAAGATCGGCTTGGTATTCATTATGATTCATTTGATATAGAGGACAATTTTAGCAAACTTATTTCAGAGACTGCATCAAAATATGGACAAAGGGTGGTTGTATTGGTGGACGAATACGACAAGCCTATGCTTGATAACTTAAATGAACCATTGGTGGCTGCTGAAATAAGAGATGCACTTAAAGGTTTTTACGGTGTTTTAAAAGAACAAGATACCAATCTGCAGTTTGTGTTTATGACAGGGGTAACCAAATTCTCAAAAGTGAGCCTATTCAGTGGGGTGAACCAGTTGTCAGATATTACGATTGATAAAAGATACTCTTCCATTTGTGGATATACAGACAATGACCTTAAACAATATTTCAGCGAATACCTCGAAGGCACTGACCCAGAAGAGGTGAGACTATGGTATAATGGTTATAATTGGACGGGCTCAGAAACCGTATATAATCCTTTCGACATATTGCTTTTTCTTGATAAAGAAAAAGTATTTCGGAATTATTGGTTTGAAACGGGCAACCCCACGTTTCTTATGGAACTCTTCAAGAAAAACCAATACTTTTTACCCGATCTGGAAAAAATTCAGGTTACGGAAGATGTGCTAGATTCTTTTGATGTTGAGACTATCATTCCCATTACCCTTCTTTTTCAAAGCGGATATCTGACCATCGTAGATACCCATATTGATTTTAATCAGTTAATCTTTACCTTGAAGATTCCAAATATGGAGGTAAGGCAAGCGTTGTATAACAAATTCATTTTTGCCTATACAGGTTTGTTGGAAAATAGACTGGATTTCCAGTTTCAATTACGGAAAGAGTTATCTTCGGGTGATGTGCCATCTCTGATTGACACAATAAAGCGTCTTTTCGCAGGTATCCCCTGGCGTAACTTCACTCATAACGACCTGGCCGAATATGAGGGATATTACGCCTCGGTTCTATTTGCTTTTTTCGCTTCGCTATTGGTAAAGGTTATCCCGGAAGCCAGTAACAATCATGGTCAGGCTGATATAACCATTATCCTCAGCCATCATATTTATGTAATGGAAATAAAAGTAGTGGACAGCACACCTAAGGGAAATAATCAAGCGCTGCAGCAAATAGTCCAAAGGAATTATGCAGAAAAATATCGGAACAGAGAGGGGAAAACGGTGCACGAGGTAGGCCTTGTTTTCAACAAAACGGAACGCAACTTGGTACAAGCAGATTTTTTAACCACCCCGTAGAGACGCGATGCTTCGCGTCTTTTCCCCGACAGGTTTCAATGTTATATTTTTCTCAATCCATGTTTCTGAATCACGGATTTTACGGTTTATGGAATTTCATGGATGTTGTAGGGGCGAATGGCATTCGCCCTTTCATGATACAGATGCATTTCCCTATTTACGGAACAAAGGCGTTCTTCCTTCGTGTTACAGGCCTATTTACAAGTTAATTAAATGGATGGATGATCTGTTATGTGCATGGTAATTGGAATAAAAGAATAGGTAATGGTTAAAAAAGGGCGAATTCAATTCGCCCCTACGTGAACCATTAACCGATGTTGATGGCATCTTGTCTTGAATCACGGATTTAAAGGATTTTCAAAATTTCACGGATTATTCCTACTGTCTTCGGATTGAAATTTAGGATTATTTGTGTATTAGTTATTTTTTACACCCTTCTTTTCGCCGATGCGCTAACCAGCAACGTTATGGTTAATCCTCGAAATCCTGAAAATCCTGATTCAAACAACTGGCTGCTGCGTACCTAATTTCCAACAAAGAAGGAGTCAATAGTAGTGGCACGTCTCGTGGGGGACCGAAGTATTTTGGCGGACATGGTTGTTTTTGTGGCATATTTCCTGTAAATAATTTCTGAATCAGATTTTTTTCAGCATTTCACGGATTATTCCTAAAGTATTCATTTTTTCAGATGAGATTGCCTCAAAACCGTTGCCAATACTAATATATTTAAAAAAACATAAAATATAAAAAGTTCGATGTTCCCGAGGGAACAAAATCATAAACCCGGGTACAAAAATTATAAAACAGAGGATACAAAATCATTACCCTCGCGACCTAAAATAATAATGGGAACATTTAGGCACATTTAGCGAACAAACTATAATTGTTTATCAAAAACGAGAAACAATACGGTGAACTTATTCAGACTGGCACGAGACAAAATGGAATAAAATAAGTTCAGACCCCATTTTGAGCTTTACAAACAGACTTTTTATATCCTTAAAAAACAAAAATGAAAAAATTATTTATCGTAACTATTTGCTTCTTCGCTCTAGTCACCTTGAACGGTCAAATAGTTCAAGAACGTTTACCGGGAGCTGAGGAGATTAGTAACAGGAGATCTCCATTTAATTTAGAAGAACTGAAAGTACGCTGGAAGAAAGCGGCATTGGAGAATTGTCCAGGAGTTCCTTGCATAACGGTTACCGTTCCAGGACCACCTACGAGTGTTACAGCATCAGCAGGAAATGCCTCGGCGAGTGTTTCGTTTGTAGCACCGACGAATAATGGAGGCAGCGCGATAACGGGCTACACGGTGACGTCTAGTCCTGGAGGCATCACTGCGACGGGTACTACCTCTCCCATAAATGTGACGGGATTAACGAATGGAACGGCTTATACTTTTACCATAGTTGCTACGAATGCGATAGGTAATTCGGTGGCTTCTTCAGCATCGACGGCAGTAACACCCGTAGCACCAAATACGGTTCCAGGACCTCCGACGTCTGTGGTTGCCACTGCAGGCAATGCCTCGGCGAGTGTTGCGTTTGTGGCACCGACGAATAATGGAGGCAGCGCAATTACGGGCTACACGGTGACGTCTAGTCCTGGAGGCATAACTGCGACGGGTGCTACCTCTCCCATAAACGTGACGGGATTAACCAATGGAACGGCTTATACATTTTCGGTTGTAGCGACCAATGCGATAGGAAATTCGTCTCCATCAACGGCATCAAGTGCGGTGACACCATCGGCACCATCTTTTACCTGCGGAACAACTGTTGCAGATATTGATGGCAACAATTATAATACGGTTTTGATAGGCACCCAGTGTTGGACCAAGGAGAATTTAAAGGTTACCAAGTATAATGATGGCACTCCGATTCCTGATGAAACTGCTATTACCGCCGTTAATTGGAGAGCATTAACTACAGGAGCTCGCTCAGATTATACTGGAGCTGCTTCCTATATAGCTACTTATGGCTATCTATACAATTGGTATGCGGCAAAAGGTGTATCAACAAGTGGAAGCACCACTTATAAGAACATTTGCCCTGATGGTTGGCACGTTCCTACAGATGGCGAGTGGACTGCCTTAGTAACACAATTAGGAGGTAATCCGGGTGCAGGTGGCAAGGCGAAATCAACGGGTACAACGCTTTGGAATTCTCCAAATACTGGAGCGGATGACTCAAGTGGTTTTTCCGGTCTTCCAGGTGGTGCTCGTGGTAATGGTGGTAGTGTCTTCGATATAGGAAACTCCGCTTTCTTCTGGACTACTACAGAGTTCGGCAGCAGCGACGCTTACCGCTATCAACTGTCTTCAGGAAACAATCAATTCAACAGATCCACCGGCTTCAGCAAGTTTTGCGGCGCCTCCGTTCGCTGCCTTAAGAATTAATTTGGTGGGTCAAGATTGCGTGAAGTAAGCAAGTGGGAGTGGCAATCTAAAAGGCTTGGTTAAAGTAAAAAAGAGAATCCCCGATACCAAAGTGTCGGGGATTTTTTGTTTGTTCCGGTTTAATTTTCTAAATGTGCAACACAAAAAATAAACCATAGATATAAAATTTTTAAAACTGCCATTAACTTTTATAAAAACCGCGTTTCATCCTTTTCGTTTGGTAGCCATTTTATACAACTCCATTATATTTTCGCCATAAATCGGCAGAGGCAATGCACGCATCGTATTTCCGCGACAGGTTCCTATGTAAAAATTACAGCAATCCCCCCTTCTTGAATTACGGATTTAAAGGATTTTCAAAATTTCACGGATTATTCCTACTGTCTTCGGATTGAAATTTAGGATTATTTGTGTATTAGTTATTTTTTACACCCTTCTTTTCGCCGATGCGCTAACCAACGACGTTATAGTTAATCCTGTAAATCCTGATTCAAACAACTGGCTGCTGCGCACCTAATTTCCAACAAAGATTGATTCAATAGTATTGGCACGCCTCGTGAGTGACCGAAGTATTTTGGCGGACATGGTTGTTTTTGTGGCATATTACCTGTAAATAATTTCTGAAGCAGGTTTTTTCAGGATTTCACGGATTATTACCTACGTATTCATTTTTTCGGGTGAGGGTGCCTCAAAACCATTACCAATACTAACATATTTAAAAAAACATAAAATATAAAAAGTCCGATGTCCCCGAGGGTACAAAATCAGAAAACCGGGTACAAAATCAGAAAAACGGAGGATACAAAATCATTAACCTCGCGACCTAAAATAATAAATGGAACATTAAGGCACATTTAGCGAACATACTATAATTGCACAATTAGAAGTGAGAAACAATATGAGGGACTTAATCAGATTGGGACGAGACAAAATGTAATCAACCAACCTCAATAACAATTTTGAGCTTCAAAAACAAATATACTTTTATCCTAAAAAAACAAACATGAAAAAAATTATTGTTGCAGCTATTGGCCTGTTCACTTTAGCTACGCTAAACGGTCAAGCTGTAGAACAAGGCTTACCAGTAGCTGAGGAGATCAGCAACAGGAGAACCTCCTTCAACATGGAGGAAATAAAAGTACGCTGGAAGAAAGCGGCGTTGGAGAACTGCCCAGGTGTTCCTTGTGCTGGTGGGACAGGTGGTCCTTTTACTTGCGGAACTAGTACAGTGGCAGATATTGATGGCAACTCTTACAATACGGTTTAAATTGGTACGCAGTGCTGGACGAAAAGCAACTTAAAAGTTACGAAGTACAATGATGGAACAAACATTCCTTTGGATGCAACAGGTGGAGCTACAGGTGGTGTAGGGTCATCCTGGGTAGTAACTACTGGTGCTCGCACCGTTTATGGACATGATCCTGCTAAATTGGCAAGTTACGGATACCTCTATAATTGGTATGCTGCTACAGATAATAGAAGATTATGTCCCACCGGATGGCATGTACCTGACTCAACAGAATGGGGAACTTTAAGAGATTTTCTTGGTGGGCCAAATCTTGCAGGTGGCAAGATGAAGGGTACGAATTGGATAGCGGGAACCGTTGGGGATAATTCAAGTGGCTTTTCAGCAGAACCTGGTGGTCAGCGTGCTTATTCTGACACTTTCCGTAATGATACGAACCGTGCTTTTTATTGGTCGGCTACACCAGATGGGTCCACCATATATGCATGGGAGTTTCAGTTATTTTTTAGGGATACATCGTTAGATAAATACAATGGTGGCAAATCTGGTGGTAATTCCATCCGTTGCCTCAAAGATTGATATTTGAATGATTTATTTATACCTTATAGTTTCAGGGTTAGTCTCGCAGGGACTAACCCTTTTTTAAGCTAATATTTCATCTAATTGCGTCATAAAGAACTTAATACAAAAATTAAATATTATAATTAAAGATTAATAAAATAAAAACTATATATATATTTACTATCTCGATGTAAAATGAAGGTATAAATAAAGTATATGAAACTGGTTGTTTTTAAGTGTTTGATTACGGTATGCTTTTTTTTTTCTGTTACTAGTTTAACAGGACAAGATACCTCCGTTATTGGAACCATATCCTTTCCACATAATATTAGATCAATGGCTAATGACGAAAATGGACTTGTTTTCATTGAATCATCCGTGGGTCTTTATCAGTTTGACGGGGAAAAATATTGGATGATTGACCCTACCTATGATAAAGGTGCCTTGATTTATGCTAATGGAAAATTATCAAATTTTAAATCAATAAAAGATGATATTGATTTTATTGAATTGGGAGAAAAAAACAATGTTTGGCTGCCCTTTCTTCCATCTACTTCTTCAAATTTCATCTATCATGCTAAAGGAAAAAATGGACGACAATTTTTAGCAAGAGATAATCAAATTTATGAGGTCAGTATAAAAAATAAGTTTAAAATCGATTTAAAAGGCTATTCGACAAGAGCCATAATGGTTATTAATGGTGATACCTACGTAAATACTTATAGTGGAATATTCAAGAATGGAATGAGGATATTACCAAATATACTCAATGCTGAGAGCATGCTTTTTGAAAATAGTAGTAATACTATTTATTTTACCTCTGATAAAGATATTTATAATCTAAACCTAAAGGATGATAACCTATGGATGAATAATTATTTCAGTGAAATAGGGGTGCAAAATTATATTTCAAAAATAGTTCAATATAAAAATAAAATTTACTTAGGTACCTCAAAAGGTCTTGCACAACTCGAACCTTTTTCATTTTTCGAAAAAGAAATTTTTATTCATGATATCTCAATCTTTGATGACGTCATGTATATTGCGACGGAAGATGGGTCCTATCAATTTGATGGAAATAAACTCAAGAAATGTGACTTTTTTCCAAATGCAAAAACTAATCTGGTCACCAAAATTGGGGTATATATTTGGATACTTACAAACAAGGGTCTTTTTACATATAATACGACGAATAAAAAACTGGATGAAATAATCCTTAATAAGGAATTAACCGCATTAGAATACTATGCCATCCAAAGAGATAACAATGGTTTCTATTGGGTGAGTACTTCGTCAGGCCTTTATAGATTTGGTAACATCAATGAAAAAGCAGAAGTTTTTTTTCCTGAAATAGAATTTAATAAACGGTCTTTTTACAATGATAATGGGATTCTTTATTTTGGTAGCGTGAATGGTATTTATTCTTTTGATCCCCTCGATTTTCCTGATCTTGTTATGAATAATGGTTTTATTCTCAATAATCTGAAAGAAATTGGATTCATTCTATTGGTTATATTAGGAATCCTATTGTTTTTAGGGCTTAAAAAAAAGGGGATTTTTAACAAAAAAACGCCTACGAATACTCCTTTGAATGATATCTTGATTCCATCGGATAAAGATAAATTTCTTTTTGATTTGGGAACTTTTATCTTAAAAAATCTTCATTCTGTGACAGTTGAAGATTTACTGAGCTACACGGGTATGAATAAAAAAACATTTTATAAATATTTAGATCAAAATTATAAGGTCCTTCCAGGTTCTTTAATAAATACCATAAAAGGGTTAAAAGCACGCGCTTTAATCCTTGAAAATCCCGGTATTACTATGGAAACAGTATCGAAATTTACGGGTTATTCAGCATCGCATCTTTATATAATAATGAAACAAGAGGATCCATCAATCCCTGAGGAAATTGCTATTATAAGGGATTTAAAATATTGATATTCTGTCTTACTTAAAAAAATAGCTGGTAAAAGGTGCCAGATTGATTTCTAACATATTTATCCATGGTTACTTTGTAACGAATACAAAGTGGACTTCACTACTGCTGACTTAAACGGTATCGAAGGCTACCAGTTCACCTTAAACCTTGACAAAAAAGGTTTAGCATTGGTTGACTTAGTACCTGGTATTGCAACGGAAGAAAACTTTGGAATCTTTACTGAAGAAGGTGTTGTTACTGCCAGCTGGAATGGCGAAGCAAAAGGGGGTGTATTATTTAGCTTGGTTGTACGCGCTAAATCTAACACCACTTTAAGCGAAGTATTGAACTTAAACAGCCGTTACACTGCTGCTGAAGCCTACAAAGGTGGAGAAGTAATGAACGTAGGTTTAAACTTCAACGCAAGCAAATCTTTTGCCAACTATGCCTTATACCAAAATACACCTAACCCATTTGCGGGTGAGACGGTTATTGGTTTCAACTTACCAACAGCTGGTCAGGCTACTTTAACTATCCAGGACGTAACTGGTCGTACATTGAAAGTGATCAACGGACAATATGCAAAAGGTTACAACCAGGTTACAGTAAAGGACAGGGATTTGAGCACTAAAGGGGTATTAACTTATACCATAAAAGTGGCAGATTTCACAATGACCAAAAAAATGGTAATTGTGGAGTAATTATTTATTTATACCTATTTGATTACACGGGGATTGTCCATTTTATGGATAATCCCCGTTTTTATTTTCTAAACTATGGACTGGGTGAAAGGTGATTGGTATTTGGTGAATAGTATTTTGTTCCAGGAAAATGATACTGGCAACTACCGTTAGGTTTTAATTGAGATTCACTCCAATTTCCTCTTATGCTGTACTAGCATTTCACGGATTATTCCTAACCTCTTCATTTTTTTAGGTGAGATTGCCTCAAAACCGTTGCCAATACTGATATATTTAAAAAAACATAAAATATAAAAAGTTCGATGTTCCCGAGGGAACAAAATCAGAAACCCGGGTACAAAATCAGAAAAACGGAGGATACAAAATCATTAACCTCGCGACCTAAAATAATAAATGGAACATTAAGGCATATTTAGCAAACAAACTATAATTGCACATTGGAAGTGAGAAAGAATATGATGAACTTAATCAGATTGGGACGAGACAAAATGAAATAAACCAAGTTCGGAAGCAAGTTTGAGCTTTACTAACAGACATTTTATATCCTAAAAAAAACAAACATGAAAAAAATTATTGTTGCAGCTTATAGCTTGTTCACTTTAGCTACTCTAAACGGTCAAGTTGAACAACAAAGCTTACCAGGAGCTGAGGAGATTAGTAACAGGAGAACTTCCTTTAACCTGGAGGAAATAAAAGTACGCTGGAAAAAAGCGGCATTGGAAAATTGTACGGGGGCTCCATGTACTGGTGGAACGGGGGGTTCATTTACTTGCGGAACTAGCACGGTAGCAGATATTGACGGCAATACCTACAACACGGTTTTAATAGGTACCCAGTGTTGGACAAAAAGTAACTTAAAAGTTACAAAATACATAGATGGAACGTTAATTCCATTAGATGCTAGTGGAGGAACTGGAGGACGTTCAGCGGGATGGAATTCAGGAACGGGGGCTTATACTATTTATGGCAATGGAACAAGTTCAGGTACAAATGCAACGAACTATGGATTTCTATACAATGGGTATGCTGCTACTGACTCAAGGAAATTGTGCCCTATTGGTTGGCATGTTCCTACAGATTCTGATTGGAATAAATTAGTAATATCATCACATTCAGGAACTACATCAGCTGATACATCTTCTACTTCTTCAACTCAGAGTAGAACCGCAGGGACTGTAATGAAATCAACAGTAACAAACACTTCTTCGGGTTCTGGTGTAGGATGGGATCCTTGGAGTCCACCTAGCCCCGGAACTAATACAAGCGGTTTTTCCGCTCTCCCGGGTGGTTATCGATTTCGCAATGGTGATTTCTCCAGTATTTGGGAATACGCGTTCTTCTGGAGTGCTACCGAGTACGGCACCGACATCACCAAAGCTTGGCAACGCTTCCTGTCCCATGAAAATGGCGATGTGTACAGGGGCTTCGATTTTAAGTCGTTGGGCGCCTCTGTTCGCTGCCTCAAAGATTAATATTCTATTTGTCTAATTTACTTTTTTGTGGGCATTGGCTTGACTAGTGGGAAATAAGAAATAAGGATTTACTGCTATTAAATCCTATCGAAAAAAAGTAATCCCCGATACAAAAGTGTCGGGGATTTTTTGTTTGTTTTGGAAAATTATCTGAAGGTGCAACACAAACAATAAACCATCGGGAGGAAATTTTAAAAACCGCCTTTAACTTTTCTGTAAACCGCGTTTCATCCTTTTCGTTTGCTAGATATTTTATACAACAACCATTTTATTTCGCCATAAATCTGAAGAGGCGATGCACGCATCGTCTTTCCCCGACAGGTTTCTATGTAATAATTAGGAACCATTCTACTTTTCTGAATCAGGATTTTACCGATTACAGGATTTCATTGCTGGTGGAGGGTTTGGTTTGGTTTTGGGAGGTGCTTTCAGTTTGGTTTTGAATCAGGATTTACAGGATTTATAGGATTACAGAGGACGTCTTCTGTTTAAGCATATGGGTTATTTGAAAAATGGTTGCTTTTTAACCTTCTTTTCGCCGATGCGTAACGAATCGGCGAAAAGCCTTGAAATGAAAGCACCATCTCATAATAACCTTCCTCGCTAACCAACGTCGTTACGGTTAATCCTCGAAATCCTGTAGATCTTGATTCAAACAACTGGCTGATGCGCGCATAATTTCCACCGAAGATGGAGTCATTAGTAGTGGCACGCCTCGTGGGTTACCGAAGTATTTTGGCGGAGATGGTTGTTTTTGTGGCATATTTCTTCTAAATAATTTTTGAATCATGGATTTAAAAGATTTCAGGATTTTTAAGAATTAATCCTAACATCTTCGTTTTTTCGGGTGAGATTACGCTGAAACCATTGCCAATATTATTATATGTAAAAAAGCATAAAATGTAGAAATTGAAATTCTACCATAGTGAAAATGATAAAAATGGGCAGAAAAAAATAATAATGGTTGAGACCGAAAATAATAAGGGATGCATTTAGCTGCATTTTTCTAAGGCAGTAATATTGCTAAATAAACCAACAAACATATGTGATTTTTTAAAATTAGCAAAAGATGAAATACTGCACATTTTATTATCATAAGTTTAAATTTTTGTCAAAACCTTATTTTTTAAATTCAGACATAACAAAATCATGAAAAAACAAATTATTTACTTATCTTTATTTCTAATGTCTTTGGTAACATTACAGGGTCAAGCTGTACAAGAAAGTTTACCAGGTGCTAAGGAGATTAGTAACAGGAAAACATCCTTTAATCTTGAGGAAATCAAAGTGAGATGGAAAAAAGCTGCTTTGGAGAATTGTACTGGAGTTCCTTGTACAGGTGGAACGGGTGGTTCTTTTACTTGTGGAACTAGCACGGTAGCAGATATTGATGGTAATACCTATAATACGGTTTTAATAGGCACCCAGTGTTGGACAAAAAGTAACTTAAAAGTTACAAAATACAATGATGGCACTGCGATTCCTTTGGATGCCTCCGGGGGAACGAATGGTATAACTGGTGGTCAAACATGGTCTACTCGAATCGCAGGAGCCTATTGCATTTTTGATAATGAAGCGAGTTCGGGAGCTAATGCCACAAACTATGGATTTTTGTATAATTGGTATGCTGTTACTGATTCAAAGAAAATCTGCCCTGCAGGCTGGCATGTTCCTTCTGATCCTGAGTTTACTCAATTAAATAATTTCGCATCTCCTGATCCAGGTCACAAGCTTAAATCGACATCTACCCTATGGAGAACTCCAAGAAATGGAACTGATAACTCTGGCTTCTCTGCTTTGCCAGGAGGTGATCGGTCTAGTAGTGGGCAATATTTCAGCCTCTCTAATACATCTTACGCTAATTTTTGGACTAATTCACCATATCCTTTTTCAAGCACCAACGGAGTTCAACACTCCATTTATTATACTTCTAATAGTGTTGATGTTTATAGTGAAAATAAAGCCGGTGGCAGTTCTGTTCGTTGCCTCAAAGATTGATTTTCTATCTAAAAAAAAACCGTTGATTAATCAAAATAAGGTGTAATTTTTAGATTAGTCTTTTTTGCTTTAATCTATGCTGAATTTTGTGATGGGAAATAATATGAGAGTACAGAAACATATTTACATGCAAATAAATCAATTTGGTGAAACTGAAATTATATTTAAATAGATGATATTTTATCATACATAAATAATCTTTTTTCAGGCAACAAATCGATGAGAATAATTGAATGATTTATTTATACCTATTAGATTCAGGGTTAGTCTGCAAAGGCTAACCTTTTTTTATTCCAATGTTTCTTTTAATAGCGTCATAAAGAACTTAATACAAAACCTGAATATTATAAATTATCATTAAAAAAATTATAATAAAAATATATATATTTGCTATATATTTAAAATAGAGGTATAAATTAAGTCGATGAAACTGGTTTTTTTAAAGCATTTGATTACGATATGCTTATTTTTTTCTGTTAGCAAGCTAGCAGGACAAGATACTTCCGTTATTGGCACTATAGACTTCCCCCATAATATTAGATCAATGGCTAATGATCAATATGGTGACATTTTCATTGAATCATCTGTGGGTCTTTATCAGTTTGACGGGAAAAAATATTGGTTGATTGATCCTAACTATGATAAAGGTGCCCTAATTTATAAAGAAGGTAGATTGACAAATTATAAAACTTCAAAAGTTAAAATTGATTTTATCGAAGAAGGAGAAAAAAATAAAGTGTGGTTACCCTTTATTCCTTCTAATTCTTCTAATTTCATCTATCAAGCAAAAGGACAAAATGGTAAACAATTTATTGCAAGGGGTAACCAAATTTATGAAGTTGCTATAAAAAATAAATTTAAATTTGATTTCAATGGTCAATCAACTAGGGCTTTAATGGTTGTTGATCAAGATTTTTATGTATGTAGTTATAGCGGAATATTCAAAAATGGGGTTAGAATATTGCCAAATATTTCTGAAGTAGATGGAATGCTTCATGATAAAATTAATAATTCTATTTTTTTTTCCTACGTGGACAGTTTAATTAATTTAAATTTGGATAATAATAGAGTGGTCATTGAAAATTATTTGGATGAAGTTGGAGAACCCTATTATATTTCAAAATTAATTAAATATAAAAATAAAATCTATTTAGGTACTTCATTAGGAATTGCCCAATTATATCCCTTTTCCTTTTTGTCAAAAGAATTTTTAGTGCATGATATTTCAATTATTGATGGTCTTCTGTATATTTCGACAGATGATGGGACCTATTTATTTGATGGAAAAAAAGTAAGGAAATGTACATTTTTACCTGATTTAAACACCAATTTAGTCACTAAAATTGGTTTAAATTTTTGGGTTCTAACAAAAACTGGACTTTGGGTTTATAACACGGAGAATAAAAAACTGGAGGAAAAAATTCTTAATAAGGAATTAAAGTCATTAGAATGTTATGCTATACAGAAAGATAATAATGGTTATTATTGGGTAAGTACATCTTCTGGTCTTTATCGATTTGGAAATACAAATGAAAAAACAGAGTTTTTTTTTCCTGGAATTGAATTCAATAAACGTTCTTATTATCAATACAATGGGTTATTTTATTTTGGGAGTATCAATGGTATTTACTCTTTTGATCCACTCGATTTTCCGGATCTTATCATCAGTAATGGTTTTTTTGTAGATAACTTTAAGGTAATACTCATTTTATTATTATTAATAATTGCATTCCTGATTTTTTTAGTATTTAAAAGGAAACCAGCCTTTTCTAAAATCAAGGAACAAAATGTACCTGAAGACAAAAAATGGAGTGATGTTGATAAGGAAAAATTTCTTTTTGATTTAGGAACTTATATTTTGGGGAATCTTCATTTTGTTACAGTTGAAGATTTATTGAACATTACGGGTATGAATAAAAAAACATTTTATAATTATTTAGATCAAAATTATAAAATCCGACCAGGTTCTTTAATAAATACCATTAAAGTGTTAAAAGCGCGCGCTTTAATCCTTGAAAATCCCAGTATTACTATGGAAACTGTGTCTAAATTTACGGGTTATTCAGCATCCTATCTTTATAAAATAATGAAAGAAGAGGAAGAGAAACTTCCTAAGGAAATATCCATTTTAAACGATTTAAAATATTGATATTCAATAGGTAAAGTGGGAAGAGCGAACGGTGGAGTTCGAGCAGAGTGGGTTTTGACGCGGTGTACGCTGCGTTCAGGAGCAGTGTTTTACGGAGTTTCGAGCGGACAGAGAACGTCTTTGATTTGGGCATAGCCCCCGCCATCTTCGTAACACACGCTATAGGTCACACCCCAACACTAAACTCCTCAAGAATTTTGCTGATAATTAAAGGATATTTCTTGCCATTTTTTTACCAAAAAGTAAATCACCGCGATGGCTTCAACCAGTGGAAATCCTATCAAGGGGATAGTTCCCTGGGTGATATCTGGGTATAAAATGACTGAAATGCCTAAACCTGAAGTTAATGTGGGCAATATCAAATAAATTAATACCAGATAAACAAGCATGCTTGTATCGGCTCTTTGTGGCCGGTTAGAGAAATTTAATAATAATAAAATGCCTAAATCTCTCACTACAAAAAGAAGAATAGCGAAGTAAAAACAAACTATTTCTACCTTATTCGTTAAACCATAATCCTTTAAAATTGTCTTCAATACTTGATTTTCATCAAAAATTAATAGGAAAAGCAGCACCAAAAATCCAGCTATCTTAGCTATGGGCAAAGTGATGAGCCACAAAGGAACATATTTATAAAAAGTGGGAAAATCGGAAGATTTTAAGGCATTTATTAATTTTCTGAATAATACAATATCCTTGTTTTCACTCAATGCTAAAAGGTAGGTAAGGAGCATGGTTTCAACAAAAAGAAGCGTTAAGGTAGTCGATAATGCCGACAGGTCAACCATTTTTCCTTCCGGTAAAAAGAAACCGTATTGGAAAATAAAATGGAATATTAGAAAGTATAACCACCAGCTGGGTGGATCCGTAAATTGAAGCTCTGTGCGCATACTTCTGTAAAGCCCTGCAAGGATCCATAAAGTATATACAACAGAAGTAAATAATAATAAATCGAGCGATGGTATCGCTATGCCATACCAGGTAAGTTGCATCATTTTGCTGCTACCTAATAGGGTGAAATAGGAAAATATACTCGACAATATGCCCGCAAATAATATACCAGTTAGAAAAATTCGATTGCTTTTTATTTTCGTGTTCGCATTCGTCCTGCGAATCAATTGAAGGGCAATCAGTATCATTAATCCGTGTAACCCAACCATGATGGCAACTAAAAGAAATCCAGTTTTAAATTCTTCTATAGGTTGACTGGTGTAAGTGGCAGAATACATAAATAAACCCCAGCATATTAAGGCGCCATACCAATTGTAAATGGTTGAACCGATGAGTTTTCCAATGGCTAATTTCCACGGACCAATGGAACTCATTTTCTGCCAGTCCCAGGTTTTCTCGTTGTATTCATCTAATATGGCATCGGATGAAGATTTCATTCCCCATAGGATACCAATGAATATGAATCCGTAAAAGGAAAAATAATGGACGGTTGTCCAAGGATTTTCCTCCCCAGCATTCAAAGAAAAAATTAAAAATACAAACAATAATAAAATAGCTGGCATAGTAACGAGTCTTTGTGGACTCAATTCCAGCCATATATTTTTTGCTAACTCGGGATTAAATTTCAGTATATTTTTCATCTTGATTTGTTGAGTTTGTATTGGGAAACGGTCTTAATATACTCATCCTGAAGATTAACTTTAACTTCAGAAAAATCGTTTACAAGTATATTTTCCGATATCAAATCTTTAAGAAATTGATGTTTGGAAGAAATAAGCGTATCTAATTTTATATGTAATTTTTCATCTACAGACATTATTTCCGTAACACCACGGAATAATTTGATTTTATCTAACAGGGGGGCTAAATCATGTTCGGCGCCTATTTCAAGATAAACAAAAGCACGTGAAATAGGATTTGATTTTAATTTTTTGTGCTCCACCACATTTCCATCTTGTAAAACAAGCATGTGGGTAGAATAATCGGCCAGTTCGGCTAAAATATGAGATGAAACAATAATAGTCATTCCCTTTTTTGCCAGATTAACCATTAAGTTTGATAATTCATATCGTGCTTCAGGGTCTAAACCTGACGCAGGTTCATCCAGTAATAATAGCGTAGGTCGATGAACTATAGCCGCCGCAATGCCTACTCTTTGTCGCATCCCACGGGATAAAACGCCCACTTTTTTATAAAGAAATCCGGCGATGCCTACTTGTTCAATGGCGTTTTTTATGGCCGATTCTACCTCATCTTTATCAGTGATTCGACTATACGCCATAAAACTCAGACACTGATAAACAGTTAGCGTATCGTATAAGCCAAATAAATCCTGTAAAAAGCCTATTTGGCTATGAACCTCGCGAGGATGTAATAAGGTGTCATAGCCATTCACCTTTATTTCTCCGCTAATAGGTTTTGAAAGTGCCGCAATACTTCTCAAAAGAGTTGTTTTTCCTGAACCATTTGGGCCCACCAATGCGGTAATTGAACCTGGTTCTATTTGGAAGCTTACCTGATTTAAAGCTCTTTTTTCAGGGTAATCAAAGGTGACATTACTAACTGTTATCATCATTCGCTATTTTCTTTCTTCCTCCAAAGTTAAGTTTTAAAATAGCTTAATGGGTGACTTATTTCTTAAAAAGGACTATTTTATGTTAAAAAATATTTATTTTGTTGGCTTGACACTGAACTCCTTTTAAAATTTTTCAACAGTCCATGATGAGATGGTATTTTAAAAAAACAATCCAAAAGGCTACTTTAAAGGCTTGGATTAAAAATGACCCATCTTTTTATGCTTCCAGAAGGAAGTTTTTGTCGCAGATGAGTACTTTGTCTGCTGGATTATTGATACCTCATGCTCCTCATAAACATCCCAAAGCACCCAATATTGTCGTGGTAGGTGCTGGTATTGCGGGATTAAATGCCTTACATGTTTTAAAGAAAAAGGGAATTAAAGCCTCCCTTTTTGAGGCTTCTAACAGATCTGGCGGTCGAATGATGACCCTAAACAATTATTTTGCCCCAAATTTAAATACCGAACTGGGTGGTGAATTTATTGACACTTACCATCATGATTTGATTTCTCTGACCAACGAATTTAATCTGGAACTCGTCGATTTGCGTAAAGATGACCCTTCTATGGAGGAAGTTCTTTATTTTGGAGGAAAAAAATTTACCGAAAATGATTTGGTGAATGAAATAATGCCTTTTGCTGAAAAATTAAGACTTGATGTAGAACGATTTCCTGAAAATTTGGATGAAATAACTTTTAGGGAAAATAAAAATTGGGCTGAAATTGATCAACTTTCTATTCCTCAATACCTGGATCGTATTGGCATAAAAGGTTGGCTGAAATCGTTTTATATGAACCAAATGTCTGGTTATTATACCATGGATGCTCAGTATCAGTCGGCTGTTAATCTTTTTTTATTGCTCCAACTGCCAGACGATGCCCAACCTGAGACGGAAGATCAGTCAGAAGTTTTTAAAATAAAGGGTGGGAGTCAGGCCCTCACTCATGCGATGAATAAATCGCTTGAAGATCAAATTAAAATGGGCTATTCGCTCATAGAAATTCATAAAAATAAAGAGAATTCTTATACTGCTGTTTTTGAATACCTGGGTGCTAAAAAAATGGTGAAAGCAGATTATTTGATTCTGGCCATTCCCTTTACAAAGCTCAGAGAGGTCAAAACCATTGGTTTTAATTGGTCCACTACAAAAAATGAATGCATTCAGCATTTGGGATATGGTAATGGGGGTAAAATCATTCTTGGTATGAATGAACGTGTTTGGAGAAATTATGGATCCCATGGTGGCGTGGTTGCTGATATTCCTGCCTATTCAACCTGGGACAGTAGCCGCCTTCAACCCGGTCCTGTCGGTACATTGACCATCTTTGGAGGTTCTTCTATAGGTGATGATGCCGCTAATTTGAGAGCTTCCGAAATAAAAGAAAAGTATTTACCTGGCTTAGAAGCTATCTGGCCTGGTTTCGAAAAAGCGGGTAATAATACCATACATAAATTTTCCTGGCAAGATTATTATTTTAATCTTGGCTCTTATACCTCTTATAAAGTTGGCCAATGGTCCGCTTTCGGTGGGATTGAAAAAGAGCCGGAAGGTAATATTTTTTTTGCAGGGGAACATTGTAGCATTCAGTTTCAAGGATATATGAACGGTGGCGCTCAAACAGGGAGATTGGCAGCCGAACAAGTTTTAAACCAGATAAATGCCCGTTTTTAAATATATTTTTCAATTTTCAATGTTGTTTTTCCTAAAATCATTCTGATGAAAATAATTTTCCTTAACACCTTTGCCTTTTTCATTCTTTCTGTCTTGTTTTCTCCATCTTTACATGCACAGTCATTGGAAATTAAAGGAAAAGTGACTGACACGAATCAAGAACCGTTGATAGGTGCAACCATCTTGGTACAAGGTACTGAACAAGGTACCATTACGGATATAAACGGGAATTTCCAGTTAAAGACAGATCCCAAAGCAACGCTAATTATTTCATATACTGGATTTTCATCGAAAATCATCGTCGTTGGCAATCAAACAGTATGGAATATAATGTTAGAACCTGAAGATTTAAAACTGGATGAAGTGGTAGTTATCGGGTATGGCAGTCAACGCAAAAGTCAAATCACTGGGGCTATTTCTTCTTTAAAAGGCAAAGATATTCAAGATCAACCCGTTTCTAATCTGGCTAATAGCATGCAGGGTAGGGTAGCAGGCTTGAATGTGATGAGTGCCTCTGGAACACCTGGCGCAGGTCTTTTAGTCAATGTGAGAGGAAATAATGCGCCCTTATATGTGGTTGATGGAATCCCTTTGCTGAGCGAAAGTAACTCTGGTTTGTCCACCTCTTTTGATCTGCAAGGGCAAAACGTAGGTTCTGGTCAAACATTGAGTTCCATATCCGATATAAATCCAAATGATATTGAATCCATAGAGGTATTGAAAGATGCTTCCGCAGCAGCCATTTACGGTGCAAGAGCGGCGAATGGTGTCATTTTAATAACCACAAAAAGAGGTAAATCGGGGGGACAAGAAGCTAGTTTTAATATTTATTCGGGTATCCAACAGATAGCAAGACCCATAAAATTTATGGATTCAAAGGAAATGGTCGGACTCATTGAAGAAGCAAGGGCAAATGATCTGGCCATTTTTAAAAAGGATCCTTCCTATTTTGGCGATAATTTTGACCCTTCCGTATTAACTGATCCATTGGATAATTTTGATCTTTCTTCGGAGGTGAATACTAATTGGCTCGATGAGGTTTCCCGCCTCGCGCCCATAAATAATTATGAATTTTCCTTTCGTGCAGGGAATGAAAAAACAAAATATTTTACAAGCCTGGGTTATTTTGATCAGCAAGGGGTGATTATTGAAAATTATTATAAAAGATTTAATTATCGCCTGAATCTGGATCATGAAATTAATTCCAGATTTAAACTTGGGATTACTTTTAATACGACCTATTCAAAGAACAGGCGGAGTTTTAATGACAATACTTACACAGGTATCATTACCAATGCTTTAGGTGCCTCACCTCTTATGCCTGCCTACGAAGAGGATGGTTCGTATGCAGGTTTTGAAGATTATCAGGCAAACTGGCTTTCTGATAATCCTGTTAAATCGGCAAAGGAAATCAGGGCTTTTACTAATGGATATAGGGCTTTGGGAACCTTAGCCGGAGAGTATAAATTTTCCAATAAACTTTATTTTAAATCGTCCTTGTCTGCCGATGTACTTTTTAATTTTGATACCCAGTTTAAATCTCCCCTAACGGCCGATGCAGAGGCTTTTGGCGGAGCATCTTATGAAGGAAATTTTAGGAATGTTACCTGGTTAAATGAAAATACCCTGCATTATTCTGATACTAGAAATGGCAATACCCTGTCTCTATTAGGAGGAGTTACCATGCAAAGAACTCAAATTGATCGCTCAAGTGCCTTGGGACAAGGTTTTCCGCCAGGTGCCCTCGAGCGTATTTCCAGTGCTGCTAATATTATAAATGCCACTTCTGAAGGAACTTCCTTTGCGCTATTGTCTTTTTTAAGCCGGATTAATTATGATGTTAAAAATCGATTTTTATTTACTTTCACCTCGCGCGCAGATGGATCTTCCAGGTTTTCGAAAAATAATAGATTTGGTTTCTTTCCCTCTGGTGCAGTCGCCTGGAGGATAAGCAAAGAACCATTTTTCAATGGCCTTAAACAAGTCTTTTCTGATTTCAAAATTAGAATGAGTGCCGGACTTACCGGAGATCAGGAAATTGGCGATTTTCAAAATATTACTTTTTATACAGCGTCAAGATATGCAGGAAGATCCGGTTACCAACTTAGAAATTTAGCAGATCCTGACCTTACCTGGCAAACCAATAGCATGTTTAATATTGGGTTAGATTACGAAATGGCCGATGGAAAAATTGGGGGCTCCCTTGAATTTTTTAATTCGTTGAAATCTAATTTATTGAGTGAAGACCTCATTCCTGCAACAACTGGTTTTACTTCCATAACGAGAAATGGTGGAGAGGTTCAAAATGTAGGATTGGAATTTAATATCAATGCATCCCTGGCTAAAAAAGAAAAATTTACCTGGGATGTGAATTTTAATGCTACCTGGATTCATAATGAAATTAAAAGTTTAAATAGTGATGGCGTTTATTTAAATGCTTACGACGATTTAGAGGCTACCCATATCCTGCAGATTGGTCATCCAGTGGGTTCCTTTCTTGGCTTGAAGTATTTGGGCGTTGACCCCGTAACCGGAGATGTTCAGTTCGAAGATTTTAATGAAGATGGAAATATCGATTATGATGACGCTCAAATCATAGGAAAGGCCATGCCTGATCTGTATGGCGGTCTTACCAATGTGTTTAAATGGAAAAACCTGGATTTTAGTATATTTTCTCGTTTTTCTTTGGGAAATCAGGTGTATAATCTAATCAGAGGTACCACTGAAAATTTAGGCTGGAGTAATGACGGCGGACTCAGTTCCATCTATGCCAATAATACCTTGAATGTTCGGGACAGATGGAAAAAACCTGGAGATGAGGCGGAATATGGCAGAGCATCTTTCATAAATTTAAATCTGGGACTCAATTCTTCGCAAATGGTTGAAAATGCCTCCTTTTTTAGAATTCAAAATATCAATGCTGGATACTCCTTGCCAAATCCTGGAAAATTCAGTTCCGTAAGAATTTATGCGGAAGTTCAAAATCTATGGATACTTACCTCATATAAAGGATTTGACCCAGAGGTTTCTTCCAATGGGGGACTTGCAGACAGAACGGCTGGCGTCGATTATGGCGCCTATCCTTCAGCTCGTACTTTCTTAATGGGATTAAGTTTAAAATTTTAATGTTAAAAAAATGAAAAAAATTATATTTTTTATAAACCTGTTTTCTTTATCTTTTCTACCAGCTTGTTTGGATGAAAACTCCCCTAATTACTTAAATGTAGAAGGCGCAATAAAGGATGGTGCCAGTCTTGAAGCCGCTGTTATTGGCCTTTATAGTGCCTTGCAACAGTCTGATTATTATGGAGAATCTTATCTTTTAACCTCTGAAGGCCATACAGATAATGCCACAACGGGTGGCTATCAAAACCTCTCCTTAGACCAAATTGGACATCGCGAGGTTACTGGGGCAAATGTTATTTCTGAAAATGTATGGACTGCCATTTATCGGGTGATTGCTAACGCGAATCTGGTATTAAAATATCTTCCTGCCATAGAGGACTTAGATTCGAAACAGAAAAATCATTTGGAGGGTGAGGCACGCGCCATTAGAGCTATGGCACATTTCGATCTGTTAAGATATTATGGGGAACATTGGAATATGGCTTCCAGTGCGGGTATTCCTCTTGTTCAAACACCGCAGGAAATTAAAGATCAACCTTCCAGAGCAACCGTTTCGGCTACCTATCAATTTATCATTTCAGAAATGACCAAAGCGGCTGGTTTGTTGGATAAAAGTGTAAAGGATAAATCTTTTATGAACCTAAATGCTGTCAATGCCCTGTTGGCAAGAATTTATTTGTATAAAGCGGATAACGAAAAGGCGGCAGAATATGCTACCAAAGTTATTAGTTCTGGTGATTTTCAAATAATGGATGCAGCAAAATTTCTGGATATTTATCGCTCAAAATTAAGTTCTGAGTCTGTTTTTGAATTGCTTTTTGATAGCCAGAACAGAAGTGGTTATAATGGCGCAACCTTTAGTAGGCAAGACGCTATCAGACCAGAATTGGGATATATGGCAGCTAAAAATTTACAGGAATTTTTTAATTCCAGAGTAGGAGATGTTAGAAATAATCTGGTTGATTTTTCTTCTGATAATAATGATGTTACCATATTACCAGATGGTCGGACTCAAAAATATCGGGGGGAAGCCTCTAAAGATAATTCAGCTTACATCGTTCGATTTGCTGAAATGTATCTGATTCGGGCGGAAGCTTTGGGTAATCTAAAAGGGTTGGCAGACCTCAATTTTTTAAGGCAAAAGCGCGGTTTAGCCGTTTTAGCACCTAATCAGGTTAGTACCTCCGACTATTTCATACATGCTGTATTAAATGAACGTAGGGCAGAACTAAATTTTGAAGGGCACAGATATTTTGACTTGGCAAGAAAACGTAAGATTAAATCTGTTTTAAATATAGAGGATTTTAGGTCTGTATTCCCCATTCCAAATCGGGAAATTATTGCTAATCCAAATTTAAAGCAAAATCCAGGGTATTAAAAAAAAGGTTCTTGTTGTTTTGGAAAATATTTATTTTAAAATGGCTTAAAAATATTCATCATGCTCACCTCGGTGATACCTAAACTACCAATGCGTGTAAAGGCTCAGACTAAAAAGTACTATATAGAACAATTGGGCTTTATGGAATTAGCTGATTATGGCGATTATCTGTTGTTGAAAAAAGATGCTGTTGAAATTCACTTTTTCGAATTTAAAAATTTGGATCCATTGCTAAATGATGGACAAATTTATATCCGAACGGATAGTATTGACCTTTTATATGCCCAATTATTAGAGAGAAATGTGGCCATTCATCCTAATGCGCCTTTGAAAAAAATGCCATGGGGACAGATAGAATTTTCCCTTTTAGATCCCGATCATAATTGTATTACTTTTGGTCAGGCTTCGGAATAGTGTAATGGGTTTATGCTATTTAAAAAAAGTAAATAACTAAAACTTCAGAGGTACAAAAAAAATGATTGTCAAATATATATTTAAATATAAGGTGTGTTAATCTATTTATTAAATACATTTTCATCCCTGTTTGGAGGAAGTTCACAGATTTCTCTTTTGCCAAACCATTGATATCTGTTTTTGGCAATAAACCGATAAATGGCATTTCGAATGGACAAAGGAACCATTAATCCTATTTTTCCAAGGAAGCCATATATTCCTCCCAACTGCTTAAATACCATGAGCGAGGCATCGGAATAAAGATAAATCTGGCCATTCAGAACTAAAATAACACTTTCAGAAAGGAGCAGCGATGTTGGTATTTTTTTTATTAAATCTTGTCCTGCTTCTGACTGTAAATTTTCATACCTAAAAATACCTTTTTTATCATGTTTAATGATCCACTGGACTGAAAAATGACAGAGTTGGCAAACACCATCATAAAAAAGGGTTGGTTTGGGAAACATTTCTGAGAGAATTTCAACCTTTTTCATGGTATTTTATGATGTGAGGGATTAGGTAAAAAGGACGGTGTATAATTCTTCTAATCTTCCAAAGGAATGAATCCTGATGCCAAACCTTTGGGTATCAAGTCCTTTTAAATTATACTTAGAAAGATAAATGGTTTCGAATCCCAAACGGTCAGCTTCCTGAATCCTTTGTTCAATTCGGTTAACAGCTCTTATTTCGCCTGAAAGTCCAACCTCGCCAACAAAACAACTTTTTTGGGGAATAGGGACATCTTCAAGAGAAGAAATGAGGGCAGCTACAATGGCTAAATCAATACCTGGGTCGTCAACTCTTATACCTCCGGCGATATTTAAAAATACGTCGCGTTGTCCAAAGGGTAGTCCACCTCTTTTTTCTAAAACCGCCAGAAGCATACTTAATCGCCTTAAATCGAAACCAGTTGCTGACCTTTGAGGTGTACCATAGACTGCTTTCGAAACTAAAGCCTGCGTTTCAATGAGCATGGGTCGCATGCCTTCCTGGGTAGCAGCAACTGCACTACCGCTTAATGTTTCTTCGTGCTGGGAGAGTAAAAGTTCTGAGGGATTAGAGACCTGGCGTAATCCTCCTGCCTGCATTTCATAAATACCCATCTCATCGGTCGATCCAAATCTATTCTTTAACGTTCTGAGTATGCGATAAGTATATTGTTGTTCTCCTTCAAATTGTAGGACAGTGTCCACAATATGTTCTAAAAGTTTTGGTCCGGCCAGGGTGCCATCTTTGGTTATATGTCCGATGAGGAAAACGGGTATATGCGTACTTTTTGCAAATCTTTGAAATTCACCAGCGCATTCTCTTATCTGGGAAATACTTCCAGGCATCGCATCTAAATACGGTACAGAAAGTGTTTGAATGGAATCGGCAATAATTAAATCAGGTTGAAAATCTAAGGCCAGGGTGCAAATTCGCGTCGCATTCGTCTCGGTTAGTATATAGCATTGAGAAGGATTTCCACCCAGGCGGTCTGCCCTCATTTTTATCTGTTCCTCACTTTCCTCTCCGGAAACATAAATGACCTTAGCATTTAATTGTAAGGCAAGTTGAAGAAGTAGCGTTGATTTTCCAATACCGGGTTGACCTCCAATAAGAACCAGGGAACCTCTGACAATACCTCCCCCAAGAACTCTGTTTAGTTCTTCATCACTCGTCACTAATCTGGGCGTATCATTGGCCTGAATATCTGGAAGGGCAATAGGTTGGGGGAGTATTTCATGTGGGGTGCCATTTTTCCAGGCATTTCTTCCCGGTTCGGCAGAAGTGTCTCTTTGAAGTACCTCCTCCTGGTAGGTATTCCATTCGCCACAAGAGGGACATTTGCCCGTCCATTTTGGCGACTGGGCTCCACAGGAACTACATATGAATACTTTTCTAACCTTTGACAATGTTTCTTTATTTATTGTGGCCTTGCGTAAGGTAACACCTTTTTAACTTCTGAAGTAAAATAGGTGTCTAAACCGATGACACCAGCCGTTTTTTGACCTATAATATCCACACTGCCGTTGGGTAAAATACTGTTTTCTGGAAGGTATATCTCTATAACCTTTCCAACAATTAATATATTTCCATTACAGGCTAACTTCTGTTCTTCTTCCAGCTGCATGCCAAGCCTTATAGTGGATTGTGCAACGTAAGGTGCTATATGCGATTCAGAATAAACAGGCTTTAATCCTGTCTTGTCAAATTCCGAAACGCCCCATGGATAGTCAGCCGAAGCCTGATGGCAAGCATCAATATGTTCCTCCGCAACCAGATTTATGGTAAAATATTTTCGCTCCAGAATATTATGGTAGGTATGTCTGGGCACAGTTAGTGGCCTGATGAAAAATCCTAATCTGGCGGGCTGCGCACCAATATGTACTAAGGAGTTAAATAAACCCAGATTTGTCCTGTTTCTACCATCAATGGTTCCTACTAAAAAGGGTTGTTTAAAGCCTGATATAGAATTTATCAGATTCATTCTGTAAAATCTATCCATACCGGAAAGGTCCTCTTGCGTTATCAGATTCGTTAGGGACATCATTAAATCTTGATTTATTTAACTAACTGGCTCGTTTGATGATGAATATAGGTCTGAACATGTTTTTCCCAAGCCGACAGTAATGCCGTGGTTACGGGGCCAGGTTTTCCCGTACCTATTATCTTACCATCAACATTAATTACAGAAAGTACCCCTTTTGTCGAAGAAGTGATAAAAATTTCAGATGCTTTATCCAAATAGGCTATTGGAATCTCTGTCTCATTTATTTTATATGATTTCGAGGCCAAATGTAATATTTGTTTTCTCGTTATGCCCTTAAGTATTTTTTCGGAAGGGGTGAAAATTTCATTATCAATGACGAAAAATACATTCGCCCTCACTGTTTCTCTCCAAAACTGTCCGTCATGGAATAAAATTTCACCGGCACCGGCAGAAATCATTTCTTTTTGATGCTTTATGCCGGTTAAATAATTAATGGATTTTACTTCTGGCAGTTCTCTTTGAAATAAATGAGATATTAATTTAATGCCATTTTCATAGTCTTTTGGAGGTACCCATGAAACTGGATGTTGCAGGATCATGAAATTGGGTGTTGATGGGGTATATCCGTCTGCAGAATAACCTCCGGTTAATAACAATCTGATGCCTGCATCAGGCATATTATTTGCGGATACTAATTGATAAATCTGCCGGCCCATTTCCTCCTTTTCAATGGGAATTTGCAGACCTAAAATTTCAGCTGAACGATAAAACCTAGCCAGATAATCATCCAAAAACATCGCTATATTTTCCCTTACCAGAAAATAATCAAAAATTCCATATCCTCTGAGGATACTCAAATCTGTCACGGAAAGCTTCACATCGGAAGCCTCCATTATTTGACCGTTGAAATTAGAATAGGTTGACATTCCTTTACACTTATGATAAATAAATTAAAGACACAAATATACTAGCTATTGTCCTCATGCTGGCATGAAAATGCATTTATTTAACTTCAAAAAATAAAGCGTATTACAGCTTTTATGCGGTAATACGCTTTTATATATTTTGAAAATTAGAAGATCGTATTAATTACATTCTGAAAATCCGCAACTTTTACAAATAAGACAACCTTCTTTGAAAGTTAATCCATTTGGATCTGAACATTCAGGACATTCAGCCTCAGAGGCAATAGTACCATCGGGGATAAATGCTTTCAATGATCTGATAACTCCATTTTTCCAGGTATTAATATAGGATTGTTCCACAGTTAATCCGGAAATTAAATCAACCACATTGAGTAAAGGCATTCCATGTCTGAGCACACCAGAAATAAGCTTGGCATAATTCCAGAATTCTTTATTGAAAGAACGCGATAACCCTTCGATGGTTATTTTATAACCATCTTTATCGGTAAACTGAAAATCATATCTGTTATTACCCTGGTCATCTTTCGCTTTAATAACCCAACCTTGATTTACATAATCGGGGAATTTAAAAATATCAATGGCCGCACCGGTAAAAATTTCGTAAGGCCTGTTATGTAGAAGCCCAATGACAGCCATCCAGGGCTCATTGTTATTCATAAAACGCACTACTTTGGCATCAAGAATAGCAGGTCTTTTGGGTGAAGATGTTTCTGGGAAGGAAGAAGCTGGATTTTCTGCGGAACTATCTTTTTTATCAGAAATAAGTACCCCGGAACGAGATCCGTCTCTGTAAATAGTACAACCTTTACAACCTTCTTCCCAGGCAGTTAAATAAATTTGACGAACCATGTCCACAGATGTGTCTTCAGGAACATTCACCGTTACGGAAATAGAATGATCTACCCATTTTTGAATGGCACCTTGCATTTTTACCTTTTGAACCCAATCTACATCATTTGCGGTGCCTCTGAAATAGGGACTCGTTTCAATGATTTTGTCAAGTTCTTCTGCGGGTAACTTTTTTACTTTATCGACATCATAGCCATTTATTTGAAGCCAGTCTAAAAATTTGTGATGGAAAACGTGGAACTCTTCCCAGTGATCTCCCACTTCGTCTATAAAATTGACCTCCACTTCAGGGTCATTTGGATTCACCTTTCTCCTTCTTGTATAAGAAATCATGAATACAGGTTCTATCCCCGATGTTGTTTGAGTCATCAGACTCGTAGTCCCTGTAGGAGCAATTGTCAATAACGCTATGTTCCGACGGCCGTGAACAAGCATTTCTTCGTACAATGAAGGATCAGCCTCACGTAAACGATTTATAAATGGATTATTCTTTTCTCTTTCTGCGTCAAAAACAGGGAAACTTCCACGGTCTCTTGCTAAATGTACAGAACTTCTATAGGCATTAATGGCTAATGTTTTATGAATTTCAACTGATTTTGCGGTACCTTCCTCAGAACCATAACGCAATCCTAAAGCTGCCAGCATATCACCTTCTGCGGTAATTCCTACCCCAGTTCTACGGCCATTTATACAAGTCTTTTTAACTTTTTCCCAAAGGTTACGTTCCACCGATTTCATGGTATCATCTTCAGGGTCGCGACCTACCTTATCAAGAATTCCATCAATTTTCTCAATTTCTAAATCAATAATATCATCCATAATCCTTTGGGCAATCTGGACGTGCTTTGAAAATAATTGGAAATCAAAACTGGCTTCTGGGGTAAAAGGATTTTTAACGTAATTGTATAGATTGATAGCCAGCAAACGGCAGCTGTCGTATGGGCACAAAGGAATTTCGCCACATGGATTAGTTGAAACGGTTTTGTAACCTAAATCAGCATAGCAATCTGCCACAGATTCCCTGATGATAGTATCCCAAAACAAAACACCAGGTTCAGCAGATTTCCAGGCATTATAGATTATTTTGTCCCATAATTTTGATGCGTCCACCTCTTTGGTGAAGGTTGGGTTTTTACTTTCTATGGGATATTGCTGGGTATATTTTTTACCTGAAATGACAGCGCGCATAAATTTATCGTCAATTCTAACGGATACATTCGCACCGGTAACTTTTCCTTGTTCCAATTTTGCATCAATAAAGTCTTCAGCATCAGGGTGTTTACTGGAAACAGATAGCATTAAGGCGCCACGACGACCGTCTTGAGCAACCTCCCTGGTTGAATTCGAATAACGTTCCATAAACGGAACAATACCAGTAGATGACAAAGCGGAATTCATAACAGGACTGCCTTTTGGACGTATATGTGACAGGTCATGTCCAACCCCACCTCTTCGTTTCATTAGTTGAACCTGCTCTTCGTCTGTTCTTATAATGCCACCATAAGAATCGGCGCCCATTCCAATAACAAAACAATTACTAAGGGATGAAACCTGGTAATTGTTACCAATACCAGCCATTGGACTTCCCTGAGGAACAATGAATTTGAAATCAGCTAAGAGTTGATATATTTCCTCTTCTGAAAGAGGATTAGGGTATTTCGATTCGATTCTCGCAATTTCTTTTGCGATTCTACGATGCATTTCATCAGGTGATTTTTCGTAAATTTTACCAAACGAATCTTTTAAAGCATACTTGTTGACCCACACGCTTGCGGCCAATGTGTCACCGTTGAAATACGTTGTCGCTGCAGCAAGTGCCTCCTCGTAGGTGAACGTTTTCTCGTTTTTTAGTTCCGATTTTTTTAACATTAAAGATGTTCCCATAGCTCTTTTAAATTTCCAATCAATTAAAAATAATCATAATAAAGTACTCCAGTGCCAAAAATTGGCAAGGTCATTTTTTTCTTTTCCAGGGAGTGGGAGTAGTTCGTTTTAGCGTTCTTCTGAAATCGGCTGCAAGTTAATCTACCTATTAGAATTTTACAAATATTTAATGAAACGTAATTTGAACAGGCTGTGGATAACTTTTAATATAACCGATTTATCAGGTAAAAATGTATGAAATAAATTAATTATATATATTGATTATCAAATAAATAGAATAAAATAAAAAATAATTTGTTTTGTTAGTAAAATTATTAAAACAAAATGTTGCTGTGGAAAACTCGATGGTTTTCCACAGCGCAATGTTGATAACCTTATTTTTCCTTATTATTCAACTGTTCTACCACAGCCTTTGTAATGTCTAAACTTTGGTCAACCATGAGTACGCCTGTACCAGTGGCATAATTCAAAATATACTTATAACCATTCTCTTTTCTGATTTCTTCTAATATCCCTTTAAGTTTGGTTTGAATGACGCCTTGTAAGGACTGCTGATCAGCTAAAAGTCCTTGTCCCAGTCTTTCTTGTTCTGCTGAAAGGCTTTGTTGCTTTTGCATTAAACGCTGCTCTTCTTCCTGCACCTGACGTGGTGTAAGTGTGCCAGTCTGCACTCTGTTTTGTGCTTGTGCAAATTCTCTTTGCAATGCCTGTCCTCTGGCTTGAAGTGCTGCTTCGGCTTCTTTACCTTTTTGTTCTAATTTAGCTGCCTCCTCTTTAAAGAAACCATAATTAGCAAGAAGACTATCCGTGTTAATATACACGATTGATCCTTCAGGTATATTTGAACTTGCTGAAGTTGTATTTGTAGCAGTTGATGCCTTACTGGAACTGATGAATTTATCAACAAGCAGAAAGACAACGGCTAAAATCAATAAGATGTTTACGATGGAAAATTCGTTTTTCATGATGTGCTTGGTAAAAGTTTTAATAATTTAATTAACAAAAGTGCTATTTTTTTTCTGCATCACAAAGGAAATGTTTACCGTTCTTTTCTTATTTTGTGTATTTAGCGCTTATAAATTCCTTTAGCATGTTTTATAACTTGACTTTCCTCCTCGCTTTTTTTTCTTTTTTCCTACCAGTTAAAAGGGAAAAAGGAACTGAAAATCCTAATATTATACTTATTTATATGGACGATTTAGGTTACGGGGATTTATCTTGTAATGGGGCGTTGGGACACAAAACACCGGCGTTGGACAGATTAGCTTCCAATGGCATGCGCTTTACCAACTTCCTGAGCGCTCAGGCTGTATGCAGTGCTTCAAGGGCTGCGGTGCTCACGGGTTGTTATCCAAATAGAATGGGTGTCTCAGGGGCCTATTTTCCGAATTCTAAAGTAGGCCTTAGTCCTGAGGAAGTTACTATTGCAGAATTATTAAAACAAAAAAATTATAAAACTGGGGCTGTTGGAAAATGGCATTTGGGTGATAACCCTGTTTTTATGCCGCAAAGTCAGGGATTTGATTCATATTTTGGGATACCTTATTCCAATGATATGTGGCCGGTTCATTATGACGGTACACCAGCGTCCAATTGGAAAAAATCAATACCCGCTCTTCCTTTAATCTTAAATAAAGATACTTTTGCCGTACTGAATACCCTTCAGGATCAGGAAAATTTAACGAAACAATACACGGAAAGAGCGATCTCTTTTATAGAAAATAATAAAAAATCACCTTTCTTCCTTTATCTCGCACATTCCATGCCGCATGTGCCTATCGCAGTTTCTGACCGATTTAAAAATTATACTGGTAAAGGATTATTTGCCGATCTGATGGCCGAAATTGATTGGTCGGTTGATACGCTGGTTCACTCCTTAAATAGATTAGGTCTATCGAAAAATACAATAATCATTTTTACCAGTGATAATGGCCCATGGTTGAATTATGGCAATCACGCCGGTAGTGCCGGAGGGTTCAGAGAGGGAAAAGGGACTACTTTCGAAGGTGGTCATCGGGTGCCTGCCATCTTTTGCTGGCCTGGCGTCATTCCTCCAGGTTCCATTTGTAATCAGCTGAGCTCTACCATAGATATATTTCCAACCATTGCGGAACTTTTGAACTTACCTCTGCCTAAGGTTAAAATTGATGGACTTTCTTTTCTTTCTTTATTGAAAGGAAATTTAAATGATCCGATTCGCCGCGAATTCTATTACTACTATAGGAAAAATGCGCTGGAAGCTGTTAGATATGACCATTGGAAACTGGTGTTTAAACATCCTGGCAGGACTTATACTCAACATTTACCTGGTAAAGATGGATTCCCCGGGGATGCACCTGAAGATTTCTCTTTTCCTGTTGCCCTGTATAACCTGAATCGTGATCCTTCTGAAGTATATGATGTTCAATATGCTCATCCAGATATCATGGAAAAATTAAGTCAAATTGCGAATAAGGCCAGATCCGATTTAGGTGACGATCTGACCGGAGCTGTTGGTCAGGGAAGACGTGCCATTGGGTCTGTTAAATAAATCTATACTACTAACTATTGCTTAGGCATTTCTCCCATCCATTCTCTTGAAATTTCTTCATCTGAAAATTCAGGTATAACGTTGTTAATATCAAATTTCTCCAGTGACTGGGATTCTTCCATTTGTATTTGATCCATTTGAGCAATCCTTCGCTGTATATTCACTGGAATGATTACCGATGTTCTCGACTGAAAATGAAAAGCCTCCATCATCACATTTGCCTTGGCCACTAAGGTATGGTGTCTTCTAGAATAAAACGCCGCCTCCATCTCTATTTTCTCCTGATCAACAAATATGGCACGAATACCAACCACTACGGTGTCAGGAAAAGTTACCGCTGTTTGATAAGAAATGGTTTGTTGTTTTACAGTAAATCCGGGTTCCTCATCATTATCTATCATATCGAGCCCTAAACGTATAAAATACTCTACTCTGGCAATTTCAAACCATGTAAAAAAACGAACACTGTTAACTTGTTGAGAAGCATCCATATCATTCCACTGCACCTTTATATCAACTTTAACAGCGTATAGATTTAATTCCTCCAACATAAAATAAATAATTTTTTAAATTCAAAGCTAAAGTATAAAATTTTAAATTAACCAAATTAATTACTATTTTTGTGAAATTACTTCCAGATTCATTTCAGATATCAATCATTCTAACTTATTATGGGGCTAATAATTTCGCTATTAAATCACAAGGGAGGTGTAGGAAAAACAACAAGTGCCATAAATATCGGTGCTGGTTTGGTAGAATTAGGGAAGCGAGTATGTCTTTTAGATTTGGATCCGCAAGCTAATCTTACCATTTCACTTGGATTACCAAGATTTCCTAATACTATTTACGAAGCATTGAGAGGGGAAAGTCCCTTAGTGCCTTACCCTGCCAAAGATAATTTGGATGTAATCATTTCTACCCTCGATCTTTCGGGTGCTGAAATGGAACTTATTAATGAAGCTGGAAGAGAATATATTCTGAAGGAATTGCTTGATCAAATTAAAGATAACTATGATTTTATAATCATCGATTGTCCTCCTTCGCTTGGTTTACTTACTTTAAATTCTCTAACGAGTTCTGATTATGTGCTTATCCCGCTGCAAACAGAATTTCTCGCCATGCAGGGCTTAGCCAAAATAAAGCAGGTAATTCAAAAAGTTCAATTAAGGTTAAATAAAGATTTACAGATTGCTGGGGTGGTGGCAACCATGTATGACCAAAGAAAAGTATTGAACAGAGATGTCGTGGATACGATTCGAAAATATTTCGGGGAATTACTATTTGAAACACTGATTAGAGATAATGTGGCTCTTGCAGAGGCTCCAGCACAGCGAAAAGATATTTTCGCCTATAGCCCATCCAGCCCAGGCTCAGAAGATTATCTTGCTCTTTGTAAAGAATTACTCACCAGAACAGAGGGGGCTTAATGGCCTTCGCTGTTAATTTGAATTGAAAAGAAATGAGTAAAAAAAGATTTACATCTGGAATGGAGGATCTTCTCCATGAAGCTAGTCAAACTAGTCCAGTCTATATTGCGGGAAGTTCAAAAAGCCAACAAAATCTGACGCCAATGGAGGGAAATACCCTGCCAGTGGAAGGAATTTCATTGATTGGGGATCAACCCGTCGCACCGCTGAGAAGAACTCATGGTAAAAAATTTAGTGATGACTTACAGACCTTCCTTCAGGAGGCTTTCGATGACTCATTTGAAAAATATTTAGATCCAAATTATGTCCATGATGATTCAAGTAATAAAAAACGTAGCCTAAAACCAATGGCAGGTCTTGATGCTATTCTTAGAAGTACAGTTGATCCTAAAACCATGAGACTCGGTCCTGGAAATACCAGAAGGTTGACCCTTGTCTTTGACGAAAATAAATTAAATAAACTTAAATCGATCGCCAGAATGGAGCGATCTTATTTAAAAGATATTATTGACGAAATTGTGGAAAGTTTTATTCATGAATATGAAGTAAAAAAAGGTCATTTAGATTAATACCCTTCAATGGGTTCAACCAATTGGTTTAGTTATTTGTTTTATTAGAAAAAGAAATGTACCGTTCATATTTATTTTTATTCCTTTTTTTATCCCTTCTTGTTTTTTCTTGTCAGGATAATAAAATGGAGTTGTTACATAAGGATATTATGTCCGTCCATGATGAAATAATGCCTAAAACAGGTAAAATAAGTTATCTCTATCTAGCCTTTAGAAAAAAATTGGAAATGGATTCTACTATTTCCAGCAATTTGCGAAATGAACTTGCAATTCAGGCTGATGATTTAGAAAAAGCGGAAGATGAAATGATGGTTTGGATGAATGATTATATCTCCCCTCAAAAACTTGCTGCTACAAAGAACAAAAGTGAAATAATTACTTATCTGAACGAACAGAAAATAATCATTTCTAATATAAAAATTCATACCGAAACTAGCCTTGAAAAGGCAGAAAAACTTAAAAAGGATTTTTCTATAAATGATTAATGAATGAATCTTCCGAAATTTACTCCGCTTACTTTAGCTTTTCTCTTTTTTCTTTTCCTTGGTTGTGACAAGGAAAAAAAAGGGGATTTACCCATATTAGGTAATAGGGAAACGCTAAAAGATGGAACCATAAAATATCATACGATTCCACCCTTTTCTTTTATAGATCAGGACAGTATTCCTTTTACAGAGAAATCTGTTGAAAATAATATTTATGTCGTAGATTTCTTCTTTATTAGTTGCCCAAGTATCTGTCCAATGGTTAGTCGACAAATGCTCAGAGTTTATGACCATTTTATGGAAGAGAATAAATTAAAATTGGTTTCTTTTTCTATTGATCCTAAACGTGATACCGTTGAAAGATTAGCAAATTATGCCAGAAATCTTGGTGTAAATACCCAAAAATGGAAATTTGTTACGGGAGAAAAAGCAGCTATCTTTGATATTGCAAAATACTATTTTAGCATCGCTATTGAAAATAAAGAGGCTCCCGGTGGTTTTGATCACAGCGGCAGACTCATCTTGGTGGATACAAAAAAACAGATCAGAAGTTTTTGTGACGGTACTGACCCCAAATCAGTAGATGTTTTTATGGAGGATATTCAAAGATTATTAGATGAAATGAAAAGAGATGAAAAGAAATAATCTTTTATTTCTTTTCATCTCTGCTTTAATTTTAATTCTGATTTCCTAAAATTAAAGGTAGGCCGTTTGCTCCACTACCGATGATAATTATTTTTGAATTAGGGGAGTTAGCTAACTTTAAAGTCGCTTCAATTCCTTTGTCTGCTAATATTTTGTCCGATAAACTCGCCGTTAATATTCGATTTGACTCAGCCTTGGCTTTAGCCTCAATAATTTTACGCTCTGATTCTTGTTTTTCCTGATCTAAAATATACTCGAATTTTAAAGATAATTGCTCGGCTTGTATCTTTTCCTCAATCGCTGTTCTTACCTTTTCGGGTAAACTGATTTCACGAATTAAGGCCGCTCTCAAATTAATGAAATTCTTCGCCAGGGTGTTTTCTAAATCTTTTTGAATAAGGGTCTGGACTTCTTCTCGTTTGGTTGAGTATAATTCTTCGGGCGTAAATCGACCAATTATTTTTCTGACAGAACTCCTAACTTCCGGTCTTATCAGTGACTGAATAAAGTCTTTCCCAAATGTTTCATGTAATTCTGGTATCTTATCAAAAGAAGGATGGGCTCTAACCGTTACGTCAACCCTGATATTTAATCCATTACTTGATAAAACATCCATTTGCTCTTCCAGTTGCTGTTCCCTTACATTATATATGTACATGGAATTCCAGGGTGCAAAAACATGAAATCCTGGACTGTAAATTTTATCTTTCTCTAATCCACCAGAAAATCTTCTAAATAATACGCCTCGCTCACCCGCATCAATAGTGATGAAAGTCGCATTTGAAAAAATGATGACTACAATGGAAACGAGTAATATTATTCCTAAGGTTCCTAAAAATTTTCCAGAGGGAAATCCCAGATTTGGTTGGCTCATAACGTTATTTATTTTGATTGATAAAGTATAAAGATAGGGGATATTTAAATCATAACCGTGGCCTATTTTTCTGAGTCATTTGTTAATAATAATTAAATGATGGATGCAAGTTCTATTTTTTATATTTTTTCCCCTATTTTTGAAAAATAAAATCCGAACAAATGAAAAATATTTTAATTTTTGCCTCATTGTTTACCTCTATTTTGGTGATGGGTGCCAAAATTTCGACAAATACCCCAACCGTTAATAATCCTTCGGCAGTTGATGGTAAAAAGATTTATAAACAGTATTGCGTTACTTGTCACGGTATTTATGGAGACATGGGTGCCAGTGGAGCAGCTAATCTTGCGATTTCAAAATTGAAAGTAAACGAAAGAATTGCGGTCATTACCAATGGAAGAAAAGCAATGGCTTCCTTTAAGGCGCTTCTCGATAAGGAAAAAATTAAAGCTGTCGCTCAATATACGATGACACTGAAACCAGAATAAATGATCGCGGATTTGATTTATCCGCTCTTAAATACCCGCGTTGGAAAATAAAAATATTCAGATTCTGGTTACCGGTGGTACTGGTTTCCTTGGTTCTTATCTGTTAAGGTTTTTATTACTTCAGGGTTATACTCGCATTCGTGCCATAAAAAGGTCTAATAGTGCTTTGGATCTTGTTCGTGATTTCTCCGATCGAATAGAGTGGGTGGAGGGTGAATTAACTGATTGGTTTTTCTTGTCCGATTGTTTTAAAGAGGTAGATTGGGTGTTTCACGCCGCCGCTTTAGTCTCTTTTGATGCAAAGGATTTTCCTGAAATGCAGAAAATCAATGTGAGTGTAACGGCCGATCTGGTAAACCTCGCTCTAGATAACAACATAAAAAAGTTTTGTTACGTTAGTTCCATCGCTGCCTTAGGTAGGTCAAAAGTAGGGGAAACCCTGGACGAAAATTCAATCTGGAAACAAAGTCCCTACAATTCTAGGTACGGAATGACAAAGTTTGCGGGTGAACAAGAGGTGTGGCGTGGTGTCGAGGAGGGATTGAATGCCGTCATTGTAAATCCTGGTATGATTCTTGGCAGCGGCCGCTGGAGTGAAGGTACTTCCCGGTTCTTTTCACTCATCGATGAAGGATTCCCATTTATTCCAAATGGGGCAGCCACCTGGGTAGATGTTAGAGATGTCGTTCGGTCCATGCATCTCTTGATGGATTCTGATATTCATTCAGAAAGATTTATCCTGGTGGCAGGTATACAATCGTATAGAGATTTTTTCACTTCCGTAGCCGCTTTTTTAAATAAAAAAACAAACTGGATTTCTCTGCCTGCGTTCATTCAGCAACTTATACTTCCATTTGCATGGATTTTATCGAGGCTCACTAGTAAACGTGCTTTTATAACCCCAGAATCATTTCGGCTTTCAAAAAATTCGTTCTTTTATAGAACTGAAAAATCTCTGTCTATTCCGGGATTTGATGATTACATCCCTATTCCTCAGGCGGTAGAGGATACTGCTAACGCTTTTTTAAGTTGGAAAAAAAATAACCTTTATTCTCCTTTGAAATTTTAACAAAACAACCTTTTTTCTGTTTTATTAGTCATTAGTTTGTAATTTTTTTTGTAAATTGTTACAAACTTTTATTGTAAAATTTTTCATACAGTTAATAAGTTGATAAACTAGTGAGTGTAGTCTGGATGATCTCCATTTTGGAGATCATCTTTTTTTTAATGCTTAACAACGCTAACAACGTTCGTTTTCCAAGTTATTTTAATTATTTTGCGTCAGCCTAAAAGGATTAGGCCTTAGTTATGTTATTAAAAACTTTTTTTCCGATTCTTGAATTAATTGGTTCCTACTCGAAAAAGGATTTCAGATCGGATTTATATGCGGGGTTGATTGTAGGGGTTATTCTTATTCCACAAGGGATGGCTTATGCTTTGTTGGCAGGTTTACCTCCTGTTCATGGTTTATACGCCGTAACTATTCCCCTTTTAGTTTATGCCATTTTAGGTACTTCTCGACAATTAGCCGTCGGACCAGTAGCCATGGATTCTATTCTTACCGCATCAGCTATACAAGCTTATGCCGTTTTAGGTACCGATAAATATGTAGAAGCTGCTTTGACCCTTGCCTTAATTGTGGGCATGGTTCAATTTTTAATGGGCGTATTTAGAATGGGATTTTTAGTTAACTTTTTATCTCAACCAGTAATTAGTGGTTTTACCTCTGCAGCAGCCCTCATTATTATGGGCTCTCAGCTAAATCATCTGACAGGTATTAATTTTTCCCAACAGAACAATATAGTGGCAGTCTTTTCAGAATGGATGCATCGATTTAGTGAAACTAATGTTCCAACTTTTTTTATAGCTTCTTTTGGTTTAATCTTATTGATATTATTCAAGGAGTTTAAAATTCCTTTTCCAGGTGCGCTGATATTATTGCTAGGGGGCATCATGATAACTAAATGGGGAAATCTAAATACCGTGGGGGTAAAGATTCTTGGAGAAATTCCCAGTGGTTTACCAAAACTACATTTTCCAGTTTTGTCAACAGAATTATTTAAAGATTTACTTCCCGCTGGCTTAGCGATTTCATTAGTAGGGTTTTTAGAGAGTTTTTCTATTGCTAAATCAATGCAAAGAATTCATAAAAATTATAAAATTCGCGCAAATCAAGAATTAATTGCGCTTGGCGCTGTAAATATAATGGCAGCTGTTGTTCGTGCTTTCCCAATAACAGGAGGCTTTTCCCGAACTGCGGTTAATCATCAGTCCGGAGCAAAATCAGGGATTGCATCTGTTGTGTCAGCACTTTTTATCGTTCTTACCTTGCTTTTTTTGACCCCCTTATTTTATTTCTTGCCGAAGGCAATTCTGGCCTCTATTATCCTTTTTGCAGTCTATTCTCTTTTTGATTTAAAAGAGCCTAAGTTTTTATGGAAAAGTAATCGACAGGATTTTATGATGCTCCTGGTTACTTTTTTGTGTACTTTGTTTTTGGGCATTCAAATGGGTATTGGTATTGGCGTCCTGTTATCACTCTCCCTGATGATTTTACGAGCATCTCGGCCTCACTTTGCTATTTTAGGCAAAGTCCCTGATTCAGAAGTTTTTAGAAATATTCATCGCTTTCAAGGTCTTGAAATCATTCCCGAAATTCTAATCGTTCGTTTTGATGCGGATATTTTCTTTGCCAATATTTCTTTCTTTAGAGATAAATTAAATGATTGGATCCTGGATAAAGGGCCTGGACTTCGATGGCTTATTTTGAATATGGAGAGTGTTAATTATATAGATAGTACTGGGCTTCAGCAGTTACTGGAATTGGTAAATGAACATAAAAAAAATAATCTCTGTTTTTGTTTTACTTCCGTAAAGGGTCCAGTCAGAGATCTTTTGATCAGAGGAGAAGTCGTTTCCGAAATCGGTAAAAATCATTTTTTCCTGACGGTGGGAGAAGCTCAGCATTTTGCCCTAAGTAACTTGTCTGGATTTGAATTAAAAAATCCAGACACTTCCTTAACTTTGCAAACAAATAATCCTTAAATATCCCAAAATGTCAGTATCCAATTACTTGAAAACACCAGGCGTTACCGTCGTCGATGTCCGCGAACCCTGGGAATTTAGTGAAGGTCACTTTCCCGATTCTCTAAATATTCCCCTTGGGGAAGTACCTGCCAGACTAGATGAACTGATGGCTATGTCAAAACCGTTGATTCTGGTATGCCGCTCGGGAAATAGAAGTGGTATGGCCACGACCATGTTGCAAAATAATGGAGCAAGTGAAGTTTATAATGGCGGTGCCTGGGATTCTCTGAAGGCTTGATTTTTTCAGACCGTTTTCTTCCTGAATAGGCCGGCATTATTTTGTTGGCCTATTTTCGTTTAAATTGAATTTGTATGTTTAACATATTTAAAAAAATAATTATATTTGTAAATCTAAATGAAATTTTATTCCTTGTAATCCTTTGGAACAAAATTTGTTATCCTACTGTTTTTAAAGTATAATGACCTCTGATGAAAATATATAATAATTTATTTTTTGTTTGGCTTCTTGGTTTAGGTTTGTTATTTCCTCTTCATAGTTATAGCAAATCAATTGGTTTTTTACCCCTAAAAACCTATTCGCCAGTACTTGTGCAAAAAGTAGATTCTTGTGTCCTATCTTGCAAAGATGTGATGGTTTTTGTCACAAATGACTGTATCTATGAAATTACCCCAGCCGAGATTCTTGGCGAATGCTTTGCTCTCTTTCAAGGTTATGTGATTGTTTATGATGGGGTAAATATGACAACGGTGAGGGGCGGTGTGATCGATCGTTTAGGTATTTTCCCTTTTGCCATATATAATCCCAAAGGTGGTCTCGTATGTTTAGGTCAGATTTCTACCAGAGATACCATAGGTCCCGTTTTTAAGGATGACGTTGCAAAAAGAGATTGGGAAAGTAGAGATACCCTCATTCTTTCTGAAAATGATATTCCCTCTGTATTGAATAATAATCTGAACTGGGTAACCAAGGATTCTCCCTTATTTCTTGGTTCTCCTGAGGTGAAAGACGGCTGTAGTCCTAATTTTATTATCAGAAATGTCAAGGATGAGTATATCTTATTTCCTTGTGATACTATCATAAAATTTAAAAACGGAAGGTCTTATCCCCATTTAATTGCAAAAATTAAAAGAACGTTTACCTTCACGGATAACTCTACAAATAAAACGGATTTTGTACAGGAAATTTTCTTTAGAAAAATAGGCAATGCCTCTTCCTGTGACTTGCCTTCTACGGTTACTTTCGATTATGCTCCTGCAAGTATTTATTCCTTTGGTCCATTGGGCGATAATCCAAGATTAAAGGCACACCCAAATTTCCCGAAGGGTAAAATAGATTTAAATAATGGTTTCTACAAGTGTGAAGCACCTGACGACCTTAGATTTGATGTATGTTCCATTTCTGATAGTATGGATCTTGACCGGATAGTGAAATCGGTTTATAGTGCATTTTATCAGTGGCCCAACGGATACAGAGATACAATAAGCATTTTTGACAAGCAAAATTTATGGAAAGTTTCCTATAAATCGAAGGTTTATTCCGCATGTAATGATGGAAAAAGAGTTCGTATTATTTTGACTATTGAGGATCTTTGCCAAAATAAAATAATAACAGACACGCTTTGGATTTATTTTTCTCGGACTTCCGGACCCTCTTTTCCAGCACTTACAGGCAGCCAAAATGCTGTTTTAGGAAGGAATCCCGCAAATCCTGTGTTTATTCCTATACCTGCAAATACCTGTATTAGTAATATCCTTTTACCTTTTACTCATGGAACAGATGAACGCGATTTGGGAAAATGGTTTAATTGGACAGTAAAAGATGATTGTACACCTCGGGCAAATTTATTGCTCTCTTATGTCGTAGAATCAAAACTAATCTCTGTTTCAGGAAAATATAAAAGTTCTTCTACCTGGAATAAATTTAATTATCCTCTGATTCATACCTCTTTGGGTTCCTCTATTAAGGATGTTCCAGCAGGTTCGCATAGAATTATTGTGGCCGCAACTGCCGGAGAATGTGAAGCAATAAGCTATGATACGCTCTATTTTGTTTTTCAAGATCAGGTGTTTCCTAGGGTGCGTTGCAAATCTTCCGTAACTATTCCATTTTTATATAGTGGTAGGTCTAATTGGTATTCCAATGGCAGAACAAACAAGGTTTCAGCAAGAGTGAGAACAGATATGGTGAATAATGGCTCTTCAGATAATTGTTCTCTCGACACCCTTTATCTTAGAAGGGTAGTTTCAGCTTCTTGTATCGCGGACAATTTTCTGGGAAATCTAGATTATGACCTTTATGGTAATAAGGACGGAAAGGTTTCAATGGAGGATTTTGAAAGAATTAATGTGGGAAAAAATGCAGGCCTTTACTATACGCCTCGCTTTTTACCCTATGTTGAATACTTTTGTTGTGATTATGGTCAAGAAAATTTCGCCGAACTTTGGGCAAGTGATATAGGGTTTGGCTCCCTTGCAAATAGTAGTTATTGTGAATTTCAGGTTGTCTTGGAAGATGTCATGAATCCTATCCTTTTCAGCCCTAATTTGACTATGGAACCAAATCAAAAAGCAAAAAATTGGGTAAGTTGTTCTGACACGGCAGCTCTTAATGCACTGAAAGATGAATTTAAATCAAACGATATTTTTGGTGCTCCCTCTATTTATGGACTCGATTGTTCAGGTCAGGTTTCTTATCATACAGTTAATGATGTTAAATGCGGTTCAGGTCATATTACCAGACATTGGTCAGTGGAGAAATTAGTGAAAAATACCCTGGTAAGCTTACGCGATTCTCAAAGAATATGGGTTCGCCCTTCGCATCAATTTATTTTGAACATTCCTGCTGATACTACCGCATTTTGTGGTTCAGAAGCAGCGCAATCTTTAACCGTTTCTTCCAGTGCCTGTGATTTACTGGCTGTTTCTTTCTCAGATTCCTTATTAAACAGACAAAATAATAGGGCAAATTGCATAAGTATTGAAAGAACCTATACCGTCCTAAACTGGTGTGATGTTCCAACTTCCCTCCATTGTGCAGATATTACGGCTAATCCTGCCAAATTTGCTCGTATCATTCCTCGTAAGCTAAGTGCAAATGGAAAGGCTATGCCCTTTTTTCATGCTTTATCTAAGTTAAATATAGAAAATAACAGGTTGATTTCTGTCAATGATTCCGTTCTTTTTGATTCATCCAGGATGCTGGCGGGTTCATCTCTTTCTGGCTTGCTACCAGCTTCGTTAAAGGATTATCCTTCAGAATATAATCTTTCATGTAAAAATGACCAGGTATTTGCCTGGAGATATAAACAGATTCTTACCCTTTTTGATACCATTAAGCCGTCTGTCGTTATGCCAGACTCATCTTTGGTAATTAAAAGTAACGGAAACTGTAATTTACCCGTTTCCCTGTCCTTTAAGGTACTGGATAATTGTTCTTTTTCAACAATTTCACTCGATTCTATATCGCTTTATGAGAAAAATACCCAAAAATTAATACCCTGGGGTGGAAAAATAGATAATGGGGTTTATGAAAATGGCTTTCTGTCGGTTAGGTTAAATGCTATCCAGCCAGGAAATTATAATTTGCGCGTGGTGGTGTCTGATAATTGTCAACAAAAAGCAATAGCCATTTTACCTGTTTCGGTTATACCTTCCAGTCTTCAGACCTTAGATTGCGTTGAAAGGATAACTAAAAATATGGAGCAGATTTCTCCTGAGGAAGGTGGATATGTTAAGGTGACTCTCTTGGATGTCCTAAGGGATAAATCCCTTGTTTCAAAATTATCAATATGTAATCCAGGTTCTTTCTTTTCTATAAAGAAAGTTGCTGATTTATCAGGAACTTATTTACCCATTCAGGCTGATTCCACTATTCAGATAGAATGTTCTTCGTATAATAAAGGTGCAATTCCTTTAAAGGTTTTTCTTACTGATAACAATGGAAAATCCATTTCTTGTGACGTTTCCCTTTTCCTAACAGATTCTTTAAACTATTGTAGTCAAAAATATAAAATAACTGGGTCGATAAAAACAGGATATGGAAAACCATTAAGTGATGTTAAAGTAAATCTTTCTCCTTTGTCATCGGCTTATGGACAAACGAATAAAACTGGACTATTCTCTATTCAATACATTCCATCAGGAGGTCCCTATTTGTTGAAACCTATAAGCCCAAATGATTTTAAAAATGGGGTGTCAACGCTCGATTTGGTGCTATTGCAAAGATATCTTTTACAAGGTCTGCCGTTTAAAACACCTTATCAGTTCCTTGCAGCTGATATTGATAATTCTGGTACCATCAGTATCAGGGATTTATTGGAACTAAGAAAATTAGTTATAAATCTTACTTCTAAATTTGACAAGAATAGCAGCTGGCGGTTTATTCCATCCAATTATACTTTTCCAGATGCCATAAATCCATGGAAAACCACTTTTCCTGAAGATATATCCTTCCCTTTAATATCAAAAGATACTTCAGCTTCATTTATAGCTATTAAAATTGGAGATCTTTCTGGGGATGCTCCAGTCGATTTGCTTCCTGGTGTTCAAATAAGGAAAGAAATATCCTCCTGGCCTCTATATTATACGATTTCTGAAACTGCCGAAAGGGGAGATTATCTGGTCTCTTTCTTTTTCGACGAAAAAAACAGGCCTGAGGGTTTTCAATCTACGATCCAATGGAATAATGATTTTTCAAGACAAATATCTTTCTTGTCAGGAACTCTCAAAGAGGAAAATGTAAATATGGTAGCAGAAAGAGGCTATTTAAATATTAGTGCTGAGAAATTAGCTGGTGATGGATTACTTTTTTCTTTGCTCTTTTCTTCCAATAACCTGCCTTTTAATGATCCTTTTCTTTCTAATCATATTTTATTGCCCGAGGCATATCAGGGAGCCCAAGTTTTTCCAGTTAAATTAATTAAAAAAGAATTTAAAAAGGATGAATTCCGTTTTTATCCTCCCGTTCCCAATCCATTTAATAAAGAAACGATGCTCTCCTTTTATTTACCACAATCGTCATACACGGAAATAATAGTAAGTGATATTTCAGGCAGAATATTAAAAAAAATGAGTGGAGAAGGACTAAAGGGTTTAAATAAATGGATGTTAAATCTTTCTGAAATTCCGGCAGATAACATTCTTTTCTGTAAAGTAATGGCGGGTGGTTTTGAGGGAATTCAACAAATTGTCAAAATAAAATAAGGATAAAGGTTGTCCGGTGATCTATATCACAGCAATGCTCCTTTATTAAATTTAAATTTGTACCACAAAACAAAAATAAATATGGCAACGAAAAAATCGTTTAATGACCTCATAAATTCCGAAATTCCTATTCTGATTGATTTTTCTGCAGAATGGTGTGGCCCTTGTAAAGCGATGGCGCCAATCTTAAAAGAAGTGGCCGCCAGTGTAGGGGAAGAAGCAAAAATAATTAAAATAGATATTGATAAAAATCCTGAAATTGCCAGCCAATTGAATATTACAGGCGTTCCAACTTTAGTGATCTATAAAAATGGAGAATTAAAATGGAGGGTTTCAGGTATGCAATCCGCATTTTCTCTGGTTTCGCAACTCAAAATGTATACAAATTCTTAAAGTAAGTGTATTTTTGAGCTAAAAAATGCTCGAAGATTTAATTTATCCTTCCTGGCATTGGTCTGTATCAGGCTTGGCCATTTCCCTTATTCTCATGCTTCTTACCCTTGCAGGGCGTTCTTTTGGAGTTTCAACTACCTTTAAAAATATCTGTGGATTAGTAGGCGCAGGGAAGAAAAATGATTTTTTTAAATTTGACTACAAAGAAGATAGCTGGAGACTTTTTTTTATGGGGGGCGCCATATTGGGAGGTTTCCTGGCTGGCGTGATTTTTCCAAATCCTTTGGCAGTTAGTCTCAATTTTGATACGATTATTGCTCTGGAGAAATTGGGTATTATTTATCCAGATGCTGATTCTTTGGGTCACGGTTTTTTTCCCGATGAATATTTTCGCTGGGATAGTTTAAAAGCGTGGCTCATTGCACTGGGGGGAGGATTTCTTATTGGTTTCGGTTCCCGTTATGCCGATGGCTGTACCAGTGGACACGCAATAACCGGACTCTCTCATTTTCAATTGCCATCTTTATTAACAGTCATTGGTTTTTTTATCGGTGGTCTGTTAATGACTCATTTTTTAATGCCTTTTATCCTATAAATTCAATCTATTATGAAGGGAATTATATTCTTCCTCATCGGTATATTTTTTGGAATTACCATGACTAAATCCGAAGCTTTATCCTGGTTTCGCATCTATGAAATGTTTAGATTCGAAAGTTTTCACATGTACGGTATTATCGGCACCGCTGTAGTTTTGGGTGCTATCATCATGTCTTTAATGAAATATTTTAAAGTGAAAGTTGCTGGGGGTGGGTTGGTAACTTATACGCCCATTCCGCTTAATTTTAAAAGACATATCATTTCAGGAACTATTTTTGGTTTAGGCTGGGCTTTGGTAGGTGCTTGCCCTGGGCCCATGTTTGTTTTAGCGGGAAATGGTTATTTTTTCATTCTTGTGGTTATTGCTGGAGCCGTATTTGGCACTTATTCTTATGGAATGATCAAAGATAAATTACCTCATTAATTTGTGTTATGTATAAATGGTGGTTTTCTTTAGGCTATTTTCTTCTTATATTTTATCCCCTTGTTGGACAATCTGAATGGGGTAAAATCGGAAAATTTGGTAGTGCAGTTAAAATTGAACCTGTTTTGAGTTTTCAATTCTGGTCTACCTATACACAAGGATTAAAAGTTTTTAATTCAGATTTGAATATATATGAACCAGCAGAGAACAGGTTAAATTTTCAATTTAGACGAGGCAGATTTGGTTTTAAAGGACAAATGTCAGACCAATTTCGCTTCACATTTATTGGCTCCTTTGATTTAGCTGGCAGGGATTTATTATCTGCTACCTCAGGTGGCTTAAATACGGGTTCTCTTCCAGGTTTAGGACTTTGGGATGCTTTCGGAGAATACAAATTAAGTAAAAAATCGGAAGTAGTATATTTGGTTTTCGGTTGGTTTCGCCCCCAATTTAGTAGAGAAAGTATGACTGCCGTATGGGCAACTTCTTCATTCGAAAAGGCGATGTCTCAAAATTATATTAGAACCCATCTGGTAGGTATTGGTTCGGGAAGGGCAGCAGGTGTGAATTTTGGCGGTTTATTGAAAAATAAGAAAAACAAAATCTTCGGGCAATATAATATTGGCCTTTTTACGCCTCAATGGCTTAAATATTCAGGTAATTCCGCTGGGTTTAATACTTCTTTACTCAAATCCGCAAGATTGGTTTATTACATAGGTGATCCAGAGATGACTAAATATGGCATTTCCTATCAGACTAACTATTTTAATAAACGTAAAGGTCTCTCCTTAGGTATCTCGTATGCTGATCAGGGTCAAACGGATTTATTTGATAAAAACACCGCTTTTCAACCAGATATTCTTTTTAATTGGGGCTCCTTTAATTTAGACGCAGAATGGAATTTTATGCAAAGAGTTTCTTTACAACAAAATGTCAGATATCCTGAAGGTGCCGGGCATATAAGGTTTAGTAATAATGTCCAATTATTTGGTCTTTTCCTGGAGCCTACCTTCATGTATGTTAAATATAAAGGAGGTCTAACTATTCAAGAGCAATTTTTGGCAAGTTCTATAAGTGCCAATGCAGGAACGGATGAGAATATAGATTTTGGTGTAAATATTTATTTTAATCAGAATAAATTTAAAGTGGCTTTTCACCATACCTGGAATCGGGGAAATATGGGCGAAGGGCTACCTGGATTTTCACAAAATTTATACTTTAGACAAAACGGATTAGGGGCAATCAAGAGAGGTAATTACTGGGGTTTAGGTATAAATGGCATTTTTTAAGAGCCATTTGTCTCAAAGAAGTCCTGCGAGAACTTATAGTTGTCTGAGACTTTAGATAAATTTTCTCAATGCCCTAAATAAAAAAATCCTTAGTACTCCCTAGGTGCATAAATCATCTTGCTTTACCTTTTTCTCTGGCTCTTTTATAAGCTTTTGTGGCTAAAAATAAAGAAATTCCAAAAAGGAGAATACCCCCAAAAGTTATTATAAAATCGAGGCTATTTTTATAAACAGCCAACAAGGCAATGGCAACTAAAAAAATTGTTGGTACTTCATTTAACATTCTAAATTGAAAGGAACTAATACCCAATTTCCTTTGCTCAAGTTTCTGTATTAATGCACCACACCAAAAATGGTAAAGGCTTAATGCCACCAAAAAAACTAACTTTATTATCATCCAGCTATTTGCTTCCAGCCATGCCAAACCATTTAACCAAAGCATGCCTAAGCCAAAAATCCAGGTAATATACAAGGCTGGCTTACAAATAATGGTATAAACCCGATGCGCCATTAAATCAAATTGATGGCTTAAAATACTTTTCTCAGGTTCTTGTTTTTCCCATGATTCAACTTGATAGACAAAAATTCTGACCAAATAAAATAGTCCTGCAAACCACGAAACGAATCCAACAACATGTAATGATTTAAATAATAAATACATCGAATCTTAGGTTTGAAGTTAAAAAATAGATAAGCGAAAAGTAGGTAGATTTATGCCATGTTCCAAGAGAATATTATTTTAGTTCTGAAAAACTAACCTATTTTCCAATAAAATGTCTTACTTTCCATTGTTTTAAACCATTTTTTGTTTTTTAATGTATTGATTATGCAAACAACACCTTCTTCTGCTAAATTTTCATTTATCATACTTACCGTTTTATTTTTCATCTGGGGACTTTTAACTTCCCTAAATGATATTTTAGTTCCTCATTTGAAGGCAGTTTTTGATTTAAAACACTGGCAAGCCCAATTAATTCAATTTTTCTTTTTTGGCGCTTATTTTTTAATGAGTATACCAGCGGGTTATTTAATTAAAAAACTAGGGTATAAAGGAGGTATTGTCTTAGGACTTACCTTGATGGGTTTTGGTTGTCTTACCTTTTATCCAGCATCAATTGTTCAGGAATATCCAGTTTTCTTATTGGGATTATTTATTTTGGCAAGTGGTATAACCATTTTACAAGTTGCTGCAAATCCGTATGTTGCTATTTTAGGGCCAGAAAATACGGCTGCAAGTCGCTTAAATTTAGCGCAAGGTTTTAATTCTCTCGGCCATACGATCGCTCCATTGTTAGGTGCACTTCTCATTCTACAAAATACAGATAAAGTGGATGTTTCTACCGTAAGATTACCTTATGTAGTAATGTCTGTTCTTTTATTTATAATCGCTTTCATTTTCAGCAGACTGTCTTTACCTTCCATTCAGGCAGAGGAATCAAATAATAAAAAGGATTTTAGCTTATGGCAATATCCGCAATTGTATCTGGGAGCAATAGCTATTTTTTGTTACGTTGGATCTGAAATTGCCGTGGGTAGTTTTATGGTAGAATACCTTAAACAAGATACTTTACTTCAACTGGAAATGAAAACGGCAGGTTCTTATGTTGCTTTTTATTGGGGTGGTGCTATGGTTGGTCGATTTATGGGGGCTGTTTCCTTGTCTAAACAAGGAGATAAAAATAAGTTGGGTCTTATGATTCTATTTCCACTCATTGCCTTCGGTGTTTCATGGATAGCCTCAACCTCGTATGGTGCGGATCCAATGCTTTCCTTGGGCTTTTTAGCCGTAATGTTGGTGAATTTCATCGCTTTTCAATTTGGAAAAGGCATTCCTTCCCGCCTTCTCTCTGTTTTTGCGCTGGTGAATATCATTTTATTGGTGATAACAATGAATACTCAGGGTCAAATTGCCCTATGGTCTATTTTAGGAGTGGGTCTTTTCAATTCTATTATGTGGTCAAATATCTTTACCCTTGCCATTGAAAAATTAGGAGCTTATACCAGTATTGGATCTTCTGTTTTAATTATGATGATTGCAGGGGGCGCTATTATTCCACCTTTACAAGGTTTATTTGCCGATATTCCGTCTGTAGGCGTTAAATATTCTTTCCTTATTCCTGCCACTGCTTATGCTTATTTGGTTTTTTATGGTATCAAAATGAGGAAAATAGTGGAAAATTAAATGACGAAATTTATTAATATTTTTGTATTTTGGTTAATCATTTCTTAATGCTTGAATTTATTGTTCAGCTTTATTATATTTGTCCTAGTTATGAAAAAAATAAAGGAAGCTCAAGTTATTATATTTTCATGTCGCGTTCGCAACTTGCCGCGCCCCTAAGGGCGTATGATATAAACTTCCACCCAAGGCAGTATTTTTCTGCCAATTCCCTAACCAAGGTATTAACACTATTTTTTTGAAACTTAACCTCCGTACATGGATTTAAAGGTTTTAGTGTCTTCGGCAGAACATGTGCAATATGCAGAAAATGTTTGCCAATTAATAGCAGAGTCAGCAAAAGCAAGGGGAACCGGCATTGCAGCTCGGAAACCAGAGTACATTCGCGCTAAAATGGAAGCCGGCAATGCCGTAGTCGCTTTCGATGGCGATGTTCTTGTGGGATTTTGTTATGTGGAAGTTTGGAGTCACAATCGTTATGTTGTAAATTCCGGGCTTGTCGTTCACCCAGATTATCGAAAATCAGGACTCGCCAGAGAAATTAAAAGAAAGGTTTTTAATCTCGCCAGAGATAAATATCCGGAAGCTAAAGTTTTTGGTATTACTACCAGTCTGGCTGTAATGAAAATAAATACAGAACTGGGCTATAAACCGGTGACTTTCTCAGAGTTAACCCAGGAGGAAGCGTTTTGGGCAGGTTGCAAAAGTTGCCCAAATCATGATATTCTGGAGAGGAACAATAGGAAAATGTGCTTGTGTACGGCTATGTTGGCACCATCAAAAGTGGAAGAAGAGCAAATGACCCTCAATTTAACACATCTAATCGTCGAAAATAAATGAGCAAGAAAAAAGTTGTTTTGGCCTACAGTGGTGGTTTGGATACTTCTTTCTGTATCCCTTGGCTAACCAGGGAAAATAATTGTGAAGTACATGCCATTACCGTAAATACCGGTGGGTTTAGTGCAGACGACGTGCTCCGACTGGAAGAGAGGGCTTATCAATTGGGCGCTGCTTCTTTTAAAATGGTGGATGCTCAACAAGATTTTTATACGAAATGTATCCGATATCTCATTTTTGGAAATGTTCTGAGAAATAATACCTACCCGCTGTCTGTTAGTGCAGAACGTATGTTTCAAGCTATTGAAACAGCAAAATATGCAACAGAAATAAACGCTCAGGCTGTCGCTCATGGTTCTACCGGTGCCGGCAATGATCAGGTGCGGTTTGATATCGCTTTCCAAATATTGGGGCATGATCTTGAAATTATTACGCCTATCAGAGATATGAAACTGGCAAGGCAAACGGAAATTGATAATTTATTGGCATGGGGCTTTAATTGGAATTGGGAAAAAGCAAAGTATTCAGTCAATAAAGGTCTTTGGGGTACCAGTGTTGGTGGCGTGGAAACACTTACCTCCCATAAGGGTTTACCCGAGGACGCTTATCCTACCCCTTTGACCGCGTCTGATCCTTTGGCTATCTCCTTGAAATTTGAAAAAGGAGAGCTCGTTGGCGTAAATGATAAAATTTATCCCTCTCCCCTCGAAGCTATTCATGAACTTCAACTGATGGCTGCCCCTTTCGCTATTGGCAGAGATATTCATGTCGGTGATACCATAATTGGAATTAAAGGAAGGGTCGGTTTTGAAGCCGCTGCTCCCCTTATTATCCTAAAAAGTCATCACCTACTCGAAAAACATACCTTGACCAAATGGCAACAATATTGGAAAGAACAATTAGCGAATTGGTATGGTATGTTGCTGCACGAAGGTCAGTTCCTCGATCCCGTTATGAGAAATATTGAACATTTTCTTGAAGATACCCAATCGCATGTGACTGGAAATGTTATGCTTACCCTCTATCCTTATCGGTTTGTTCTCGATGGCGTTGTATCTGATTTTGATCTGATGAATCCTGAATTTGGTCATTATGGTGAAATGAATAAAGGTTGGTCAGGGGATGATGTTAAGGGATTTACCAAAATTGCAGGAAATCAATCCCGTATTTTTTTCGAGGTGCTTTCAAAACAGCAAAAGCCTTCTTAAATGATGATTAAAGTTGGAATTATTGGTGGGGGAGGATATACCGGAGGGGAACTTTTGCGATTACTCTCCTTTCATCCAAGGGTGATTATCGAATTCGTTCAGAGTAACTCGCAGGCAGGAAAATCAGTCGCTGCTGTTCATGAGGATCTTTTTCACCTGAAAAATTTGCATTTTATAGCTAATCCGCCACTCTTGGCCGATGTCATTTTTTTGTGCATGGGACATGGTAAATCTTCTGTCTTTATGCAGGAAAATGTTATTCCCGATGGAGTGAAATGTATCGATCTGGGAAATGATTTCCGACTGGATACTTCTTTTATTTATGGTCTCCCTGAATTAAATAAAGAGCCTATCAAACAGGCAAAACGTATTGCTAATCCAGGTTGCTTCGCATCCGCTATTCAACTCGCGCTGTTACCTTTTGCTGCGAGTCAGCTGCTCAATAATGCTATCCATATTCATGCTATCACGGGTTCTACAGGAGCCGGACAAGCTTTAAGTGAAACGACCCATTTTAGTTGGCGTTCTTCAAATATTTCTATTTATAAAGCTTTTGACCACCAGCATATCCCGGAAATTTTAAGAAGTCTTAAACAATTACAGCCCGATTTTAATCAGGACTTACATTTTATCCCTATGCGCGGTGATTTTACAAGGGGAATACTGGCTTCTATTTATTTTGAATCGGATTTAACACCAGCTGAACTTAATCAACTGTTTGCTGCATATTATGATAAAGAGCCTTTTACTCATATTACAGACCTAAATCCTCATTTGAAAATGGTCGTTAATACAAATTCCTGTGTTATTCAAGTTAAGAAACAAGGTAAATGCGTTCACCTTATTTCTGTACTTGATAATTTACTGAAAGGGGCTTCCGGACAGGCTGTTCAAAATATGAATCTGATGTTTGGTTTACCTGAGATGGAAGGACTGAATCTTAAATCCACTGCCTTTTAAATTAATTAATTTTCTTGAAATGAAATTATTCGACGTTTATCCGCTATATGATATTTGCCCGGTGAAAGGACTTGGTTCCTATGTCTGGGATGATAAAGGTGAAAAATATCTCGATTTTTATGGAGGACATGCCGTTATTTCTATCGGGCATGCCCATCCACATTATATCTCGAAAATAACAAATCAGCTGAATGAGATTGCTTTTTATTCAAATTCAATCTTAAATCCTTTGCAAAATGAACTTGCTGATTTATTGGGAAAATTAAGTGGTTGTGAGGATTATCAGTTGTTTTTATGCAACTCAGGGGCAGAGGCAAATGAAAATGCCTTAAAAATGGCTTCCTTTGAAAATGGCAGAAAAAAAATTGTTGCTTTTAAAAAAGCTTTCCATGGCAGAACTTCTGCCGCTGTCAATGTGACGGATAGCAAAGGCATTCAAGCTCCTATAAATAGTACTTTCGAAGTCGTTTACCTGCCTTTGAACGATGTTGATGCACTGGAAAATGCTTTCTTACAGGATGATATCGCAGCTGTAATCATAGAGGGTATTCAAGGTATTGGTGGTATTCATATCCCGGAAATTAGTTTTCTTCAGAAAATAGCACACCTTTGTAAGGCTTCAAATACCGTCCTTATTCTGGACGAGATTCAATCTGGCTATGGCAGAAGTGGTTCTTTCTTCGCTTTCCAAAAATCTGGCATCCAACCCGATATCATTAGTATGGCCAAAGGTATGGGTAATGGTTTTCCAATAGGGGGTATTTTATTGCATCCCCGATTTAAAGCCAAACATGGCCTCTTAGGTACTACCTTTGGGGGAAGTCATCTTGCTTGCGCAGCTGGAATCGCTGTACTTGAGGTTATTCGGGATGAAAATTTAATAAGAAATGCCGAAAAATTGGGCAGGCTTTTGCTAGAGGAATTAAAAAATTGTGACCTGCCTGGTGTAGTAGATGTTCGGGGTGATGGCCTCATGATTGGTATCGAATTTGAGTATAATACCGCTGCATTACGTAAAAAAATGTTGATGGAAAATCACATTTTTACAGGCTCTTCTTCCGATCCGAATACCATCAGACTCCTTCCTTCTCTAACGATTGGTGAAACAGAAATAGACCAGTTGTTAGCTGGTTTTAAATCGGTTTTGTATCCTTCTTCTCAATCAGTTCCCGCATGAAATCATTTATAGCCGCTCCAGAGGTCAACGAAATAAATCGATTGTTGACCTTGGCAAAAAAAATTAAACATTCGCCTGGAGATTTTAGTCTTGTAGGGAAAAATAAAACATTAGTCCTCCTTTTTTTTAATCCCAGTCTTAGAACAAGGCTGAGTACGGAGAAAGCTGGCCTGAATCTGGGCATGCAGGTTATTAGTATGAATGCTGATAATGGGTGGAAAATTGAATTTGAAGACGGTGCCATTATGAATGGAGATACTGCAGAACATGTAAAGGAAGCAGCCGCAGTGGTCAGTCAATATGCTTCTGTCATTGGCATTCGAAGTTTTCCCACTTTAATCAATAGAGAAAAGGATTATCAGGAGGAGGTTATTTCTGCCTTTGTAAAATATGCCTCGGTGCCTGTCATAAGCCTCGAATCTGCTACAAGACATCCGCTTCAATCGTTTGCCGATTTGCTAACGATTGAGGAATATAAACATAAAGAAACCCCTAAAGTCGTTCTTTCCTGGGCGCCTCATCCTCGCGCATTACCTCAGGCTGTTCCAAATTCTTTTGTTGAATGGATGAGACGTGGAAACGTCGATTTAGTGATCACGCATCCGAAAGGCTATCAGCTTTCACCCGATTTTGTGAGAGATGCTTATGTAACAAATGATCAAAATGAAGCATTTGAAGGAGCTGATTTTATCTATGCTAAAAATTGGTCTTCTTTTGAAAATTATGGCGCTATTCTTTCTAAAGATCCTTCCTGGACCATTACCGCAGAAAAAATGGCACTCACTTCAAAGGCAAAATTTATGCATTGTTTGCCGGTGCGAAGAAATGTGATTGTAGCCGATGAAGTAATTGATAGTGAGGATTCCATCGTTATCGCACAGGCAAATAACAGAACCTGGGCAGCACAAGCTGTTTTGCACGATTTATTAACGACTTAAAATTTTCCAGATGAAGGAATGTCTTCATATTCTCAAAATCGGGGGAAATGTAATGGGCGATGAAGATACCTTGTCGTCGGTCTTAATCGCATTTTCAAAAAAAGAAGGAAAAAAAATAATCGTTCATGGAGGGGGTAAAAAAGCAACTACCCTGGCTGAAAAATTAGGCGTTGCCTCTGTCTTTGTTGAAGGAAGAAGAATAACAGATGCACCTTCCCTTGAAATTGCGGTGATGGTTTATGCCGGTTGGTATAATAAAAAAATAGTAGCTCAATGCCATACGCTGGGCATGTCTGCATTAGGTTTGTCTGGTGCGGATGTGAACGCCATTCTTTCTGAAAAACGCCCCGTTAATCAAATTGATTACGGTTGGGTAGGGGATCCTAAAAAAGTGAATGTCTCTACTTTAAATCATTTTTTAAAGGAGGATCTGACCTTGGTTTTTTGTGCTGTCACACACGATGGATATGGACAATTACTTAATACCAATGCCGATACCATTGCTTCAACGCTGGCTACTTCTTTCGCTTCATTTTATGAAGTAAATTTGACTTATTGCCTGGAATTACCTGGGGTGCTAAGTGATATTTCAAACCCTCAGTCAGTCATTCCTTCCCTTGATTTCATAGCTTTTCAGGAAGGGCGTGAACAAGGATATTTCCATTCTGGAATGATTCCTAAACTGGAAAATGCTTTCAATGCTATAGAAAATGGGGTCGCTAAGGTAATTATTTGTGGACCTGATTCCTTTTCTGCCAATGGAGGCACTCATATCTATAAATAATGGCTGACGCTCCTTCAGAATTTCTTGAAAATACAATAAACTGGTTGTCAGCAATTATCCAGATCCCTTCCTTTTCTAAGGAAGAAGAGCTCACCGCGCAATGGATATTCGACCTGCTTGAAAAATATGGGGCTAGTCCTTCTCGCTCCGGTAATAATATATGGGCAAAATCGGCCTTTTGGGACGACCAAAAACCTACCCTTTTACTCAATTCTCACCACGATACGGTTAAACCTGTCTCCGGATGGACTTTTTCTCCTTTCGAAGCAACACAGGCTGATGGTAAAATATACGGATTGGGAAGTAATGATGCCGGCGCTTCTCTCATTTGTTTATTGAGTACTTTCCTGCAATTGAGGTCATCTAAAAATCTGGAGGTGAATCTTGTTTTTGCAGCTACCGCAGAAGAAGAAATTTCCGGCAAAGGTGGAATGGAATCTATTTTAACACTATTACCAACCATTGATATGGCTATCGTGGGCGAACCTACTCAGATGCAAATGGCAGTAGCAGAAAAGGGGCTCATGGTTGTAGATGCAGTCGCAAAGGGAATTGCCGGTCATGCAGCAAGAAATGAAGGAGAGAATGCTATTTATAAAGCAATGGCTGATATCGCGTGGATTAATTCCTTTGTTTTTTCGAAAATTTCGGAGTTTTTGGGTCCGGTTAAAATGTCGGTCACCCAAATAAAAGCCGGTACCCAGCATAATGTGGTGCCTGATCTTTGTTCCTTTGTTATAGATATTCGCACCAATGAACTTTACGCCAATGAAGAGGTTTTCGAAATACTCCAGCAACATATTGGAGCAGAATTAGTCGCTCGTTCTTTTCGACTTAAATCCTCCAGAATCTCACTTAACCATCCTTTAGTTTTGTCTGGATTGAAAATGAACCTGACGGCTTTTGGATCACCTACGCTTTCCGATCAGGCATTGATGACTTTCCCTTCTTTAAAAATGGGGGTTGGTGATTCAGCGCGTTCTCATACGGCCGATGAGTTTATTTATATAAAGGAATTGGAAGAAGGGCTCAATCTTTATAAAGCTATCATTACTGGCATTCATATACCTAAAAACTGATTGATGAAACTTTGGGAAAAAGACTTTTTGGTTCAACCACAAATTGATGCTTTTACGGTTGGAAAAGATAGAGAAATGGATCTTTTCCTGGCTAAATATGATGTCCTTGGCTCATTAGCGCATATTAAAATGTTGGCATCTATTCAATTAATTTCGCAAGCTGAACTGGAATTGCTTTCCGCTGAATTAAAAAATATTTATCGGGATATTGAAAAAGGCCAGTTTAAAATGGAAGATGATGTCGAAGATGTTCATTCCCAAATCGAACTTCTTCTAACCAAGTCTTTAGGTGATGTAGGTAAAAAAATACATAGCGGTCGTTCCAGAAATGATCAGGTTTTGGTGGATTTAAGACTATTCTTTCGGGCTGAATTAGAAGAACTTGTGCATCTGATGGAGCTTGTATTCAATGGTTTTCAACAGCAAAGTGAACAGAATAAGGAGGTTTTAATGCCAGGTTACACTCATTTCCAAGTGGCTATGGTTTCTTCCTTCGGCCTTTGGTTTGGTGCTTATGCAGAATCATTGACAGAAGATTTAGCACTCATTGAAAGTGTCTTTAATATCGTCAACCATAATCCGCTCGGTTCGGCTGCCGGTTATGGTTCTTCCTTTCCCTTAAATAGAAAAATGACGACCGATCTGCTTGGATTTGAGAATCTTAGCTATAATGTTATTCATGCCCAGATGGGAAGAGGAAAATCAGAGTTATTTATTGCCTTCGCTTTGGCATCCTTAGCAACTACTTTAGGTAAATTTTCAATGGATGTTGTGCTTTATTCCAGCCAAAATTATCATTTCCTGACCCTTCCTAAAGAATATACTACAGGTTCAAGTATTATGCCTCATAAAAAAAATCCAGATGTCTTTGAATTATTAAGAGGTAAATTCAATCTTTTACAAGCGCTCCCCAGTCAGGTTAGTTCGCTGATAAATAATCTTCCCGCAGGGTATCATCGGGATTTTCAATTATTAAAGGAAATCATATTTCCAGCGTTGAATAATATGAAGGAATGTTTGGAAATGATTGCTTTTGTCCTTCCAAATTTGCAAATTCACTCCAATTTATTGAATGACCCTAAATATGCTTATTTATTTACCGTAGAAAAAGTGAATGAACTTGTTTTAGAGGGCGTTCCGTTTAGAGATGCCTATAAACAGGTGGGTGAAATGGTGGAAAAAAACGAGTTTGTCCCAGGAGATAAAATTTCTCATGTGCATGAGGGGTCCATCGGTAATCTTTGTAATGACGAAATTTTTGAAAAATGGAGGTTGATTAAAGATAAATTTCCATTTGCAAAAATTGCAGAAAAATATAGCCTGTTAACCCAAATTCCTTAATCTTTAAATGGTAGAACAATGCCAAAGACATGGACAGAGAAACTCAATGTAAAAAAGGAACCTAAAGTAGTAAAATTAGAAGCTTCTTTTTCTGATATTCCTGCTGAAAGTCTTATGTTAGTGGCTACTCCCCAGTTGGTCGATGACTATATTAAACAGGTTCCAAAAGGAAATCAGGTAGATATGAAAACGCTACGGAAAGACCTTGCAGCTGAATTTCATGCAGATAACGCATGTCCCCTGAGCACTGCCATTTTTGTTAGAATTTCCGCCGAAGCGGCTTTTGAACAACTTAAACAAGGTAAATCTCTTTCAGAAATTACCCCTTTTTGGAGAGTTATTGCTCCCGGTTCTAAAATGGCTTCAAAATTAACCTTTGGAGAGGAATTTTTGAAGGAGCAGTTAGAAGCAGAACAAGTATAACTTAAGAAACGAATTCTTAGGTGGAAATAACTAAAATAACTAAATGATTGCCATTTATATTCATATCCCTTTTTGTAAACAAGCCTGCCATTATTGTAATTTTCACTTTTCAACCAATCAAATTGGAAAACCTCTCTTTGTAAAGGCCCTCCTGAATGAAATAGATTTAAGAAAGAATGAATTTCAAGATCAAGAAATAGCTTCCATTTACTTTGGTGGGGGTACCCCTTCTTTATTGAATGAATCGGAATTAGGGGAAATATTTCAACGCCTGAAAAGTACTTTTAATATTTCTCCCCAGGCAGAAATTACCCTGGAAGCTAATCCTGATGATATAAATGAACCATTGTTAAAGGTTTGGAGCGAGTTATCAATCAATAGACTAAGTTTAGGCGTTCAATCTTTTCAAGCTGATGCCCTAAAATGGATGAATAGAGCGCATTCTGGGGTCGAGGCAGTAAATGCCCTAAATCTTATAGCGGCAGCTGGTTATGATAACATTACTGCCGATTTAATTTATGGGGTGCCGGGAGTATCTGATGATCAATGGGTAAGTGATATTCTTGAGTTGACAAATCGTAAAATTCCCCATATTTCTGCCTATTGTCTCACTGTTGAAGATCAAACAGCCCTTGCTCATTTTGTTAAAAAAGGTACTTCACCACCTGTGCAGGAGGAACAGGCAAACAGACAATTTGAAATATTAATGGAAACCCTGGCCGAAAAGGGGTACTTACATTACGAAATTTCGAACTTCGCTCTTCCAGGCTGGGAAGCAAAACATAATAGTTCTTATTGGTTAGGTATGCATTATATGGGCTTGGGGCCATCTGCACATTCTTATAACGGTCATTCCAGGTATTGGAATGTGGCAAATAATAAAAAATATACCGACGCCCTTCATGCAGGTGTTTTGCCTCCAGTTGAAGTAGAAATGCTTACAGATACGCAAAAATATAACGAGTATATCTTAACAAGGCTAAGAACTCATTGGGGGTGTAATTTAGAGGAAATCGCTGAACCATTCAGAACGACATTTTTAGAAGAGGTGAAACCATTCCTTCCCGATATGATTTATGAATCCGCAGGTCATTATTTTTTAACAAAAAAAGGTAAAATGTGGGCAGATCATATTTCCAGTCAATTATTTGCCACAGAAAAATAAAAAAGGGCGCCAATTTATTTTTCTAATTGGCGCCCTTTGAGTTATGCTTTTTCGAAGGCTACAGAAACAATAATTTCTTGTTCTTCGTCATGCCTTTTCTTGAATCCAGTGGCTGGTGAAGCTGCTCTTCTCCTTGAAATTAAGCGAAAGGGTATATCAGGCAAGGAGAAAGAAACATGTCTCCATGCTCCCATGTTGGCAGGTTCTTCCTGAACCCAACATAATTCCATGGCAGCAGTATATTTTTTCTCCATCAATTCGCGAAGTTGAATTTCAGGCAATGGGTAAAGCTGTTCCAATCGAATAACAGCAATATCTTCTCTTTTTTCTTCTCTTTTCCTTGCAGCTAAATCGTAGTAAATTTTTCCAGAACAGAATAATACTCTGAAAACTTTTTTACCTCCTTTGACCGTTGTTATTTCAGGGTCATCAATGATTTCCTTGAATTTTGAATCGCCTGTAAATTCTTTTAATGGGGAAACACATTCAGGATGTCTTAACATCGATTTTGGCGACATAACCACCAATGGTTTACGGAATGGGAAGGCAAGTTGCCTTCTTAATAAATGGAAAAAATTGGCAGGCTGAGTTACGTTGGCTATGATCCAGTTCATCTCCGCACAGTTTTGAAGGAAACGCTCCAGTCTGGCACTTGAATGTTCAGGCCCCTGGCCTTCATATCCATGAGGTAATAATAAAACGAGTCCACTTTGCCTGTTCCATTTACTTTCTGCAGACATGATATATTGGTCAATGATGGTTTGAGCACCATTATAAAAATCACCAAATTGTGCCTCCCAAATATTTAATGCATTTGGGGTGGCCAGAGAAAATCCATATTCGAAACCTAAAACAGCAAATTCTGATAAAAGAGAATTGAAAATCCTAAAAATGCCTTGATTATCGGAGAGTTTACTTAATCGGTTATATTGCGCATTTGTTTCAGAATCAAAAAGCACTGCATGCCTGTGTGAAAAGGTACCTCTTTTAACATCTTGTCCACTCATCCTTACATCTTTTCCTTCATTAAGAATGGTGGCGTAGGCAAGTAATTCTCCAATAGACCAGTCTAATTTATCAGCCTGAACCATCTTGATTTTATCCTCAATGAGGCGCTTCATTTTAGGCAAAGGCTTAAAGGAGGAAGGAATTTCATGCATTTTGTCCAAAAGATCCTGAAGCATACTTTTGTCAACTCCCGTTATTGGGGAGTTCTCAAAATTGGCATAAGTAGAACGAATCATTTCTTTCCATGCTTGTTCTGGCTCTTGCATGATATAAGGTAAATTATGTTCCTTTACCTCATTGAGCCTCTCTTGTAACATATTCCAGAAATCTGCCTCTAATTCATCTGCAATTTTCTTTTCTAGTTCTCCTCTTTCAATTAACTTTTTTAAATAAATCTCCCTGGGATTAGGGTGATTATTGATAATTGAATACATATCAGGCTGGGTAAATTTCGGGTCATCCCCTTCGTTATGACCATGCCTGCGATAACATACCATATCTAAGAATACATCCTCATGGAAAGTTTGACGATATTCAGTTGCCAGTTCAGCAATAAAAACAATCGCCTCAGGATCATCTCCATTCACATGGAAAACAGGGGCTCCGATAGCATTGGCCGCGGCGGTGCTATAAGTTGAAGATCGGGCTTCTTCCCAGTCGGTAGTAAATCCAACCTGATTATTAATGACAAAATGTAACGTGCCTCCAGTGTAATAACCTGGCAACTTGCTCATTTGAACTGTTTCATATACCACACCCTGACCAGCCACTGCAGCATCACCATGTATCAACAATGGCAATATGCAGTCGTAGTCTTCCTTGTATAGCACATTTGCTTTGGCTCTGGAAAATCCTTCAACGACTGGATTTACAGATTCCAGATGTGAAGGATTTGGCGCAAGTTCCAAATGTACAGTTATACCATCAGGTGTTTTTACCTGAGAGGAATAACCTAAATGATATTTAACATCTCCATCACCAAAACTTTGATCAGGAATGGCAATGCCCTCAAATTCATTGAAAATATGTGTGTATGTTTTTCCTAAGATATTGGCTAATACATTTAATCTTCCTCTGTGTGCCATACCCATAATTACTTCTTTTGCACCATGGGCAGCTGCGTAATTAATAATGGCATCCAATGCTGCAATAGTAGCCTCTCCACCTTCTAATGAAAATCGTTTTTGGCCAATATATTTAGTATGAAGAAATTTTTCAAAAATGACAGCTCCATTTAATTTCTCTAAGATCCTTTTCTTCTTTTCTATAGACAAACCATACTGTTTTTCAGGATGGTGATTTTCAATTTTTTCCCGCAGCCATCTTCGCTTATCCCGGTCTTGGATATGTTGAAATTCAAAGCCTATATTTCCACAATAAATCCGGTTCAGATGAGATAAAATCTGTGAAAGAGTGGAGTGGGAGGGTAACCCACATTCTGTTGCAGCAGAAAAGGACAAGGAAAGATCGCTTTCTGATAAATTAAAGTCCTCAATATCTAATTTAGGCTTTCGGTCCATTCTTTGACGAATGGGATTGGTAGTGGAAATTAAATGTCCACGGGACCTGTAAGCATTTATAAGGGCAATAACCTGAAATTCTTTAGGTGACATGGTCTGCCCAATTCCTTTTTTTTCAATTTTTGAAGATTCTGCAAATTCAAAACCTTTGAAAAAATGATACCATTCCGTATCTACCGATGTAGGGTTTTCTAAAAACCTTAAATACATCGATTCAATGTATGCTGGGTGCGCATTGCTTATAAAGGAAAAATCACTCATCTTACATTAATGCTTTTGACGTTTTTAAATGTGATGCAAATAAAAGGTAGTTTCAGGCAAATGTCAACTTTTATAGCATATATAATTAAGCTTTATTTTTATTTTAACTAAACTTTTTTATCCTTCTTACCATTATTATTTGGATTTCTTAAGTCAATTTATTATCTTCGCCCCTCGAATAAAATGTTAAAAAACTATAGCTATGGCAAATCATAAATCTGCTGCAAAACGCATTCGTCAAAATGCTAAACGCCGTCTTCAAAACAGGTATTACAAGAAGTCAACTCGTTCTGCAATAAAGAAACTTCGCCACATGTCTGAAGCAACTGAAGCTGGTTCATTCCTGGGTAAAGTAGTTCAGATGATTGATAAATTATCGAAATCAAACACTTGGCATAAAAATAAAGCAGCTAACTTAAAAGGAAAATTAACTCGTTTTGTAAATGGGTTGACAAAATAAAGTTGCCTTAATTTTTATCGTAACCTTAAAAGTTCTGATATGGTCTGATATCAGAACTTTTTTTTAGTATATCCTCCATTTATATGCATTAAATAGGCAATATTCAACTTCCAGCTTTCGTTAATTCATTACTTTTTTTAACTTAGCACTTGCTAATAATTTTAAATCTTTAAAAATATATTAATGGCTATAAATTCGGCAAACTCTAAGTTGCAGAAGTACATTCGCGGAGTAGTTGTAGTTATGTTGGGTTTAGTTGTATGTAACCTTAATAGTCAGGATATACATTTTTCCCAGTTCTATATGTCGCCCTTGAATCTGAATCCTGCAATGACCGGGGTCATGAATGGGAATATTCGCCTTACTGGGAATTATAGAAATCAATGGGCCAGTGTTTTAAGGGATAAATCTTTTCGAACCTATTCTGTTTCTTATGATCAACGTATAGCCGTTGGTAGAAATGATTTTTTTGGCGTAGGTGGTACCGTTTGGGGCGATAAAGCCGGAGATGCTGGCTTTGCTACCCAAACAGGCAAAATGTCGTTTTCTTACAGTAAAAGAATAGCAGGTTACAGAGAAAAAGCCAGTTATGTAGTCGTCGGTGCAGAAGGTGGCGTCGCTCAGCGAAGTATCGATTTCCTGAATCTTAGATGGGGTACTCAGCATAATGGTTCGGGTGGTTTCGATCCTACACTTAGCTCAAATGAAAATAGCTTTGGTAAAACTAATTTCATTTTCGCCGATATGGCTGCAGGGCTCCTTTTTTTCAATGTCCTGAATAAAAATACAAACTATTATGTTGGCGGTGCTTATCATCATCTCAATAGACCTAATCAGTCCTTCTCAGGAACAGATATTGCTGGTATTTTTATAAGGAATACTGATTTGATTTTTACCAGAATTACCGTGCATGCAGGTGGAGAATTTCCTGTCGCTCCAAATTTAGGGGTTTTGCCAGGTATTATTTATATGAAGCAAGGTCCGTCTTTTCAAATCAATGGAGGTAATAGTTTCAGATTTACCCTAAATGATAATCCTGGTGAATATCAGGCCTTTCAGGTAGGACTATGGGCACGTATTGCTTCTAAAGAAGTTGGAACCAGCGGAGGAACAACAGGTTCTTCTGGTGGCGTTTTAGTGGATGCTGCTATTCTCTCTGCCCGATTCGATTTTAATGATATCAGTCTCGGTTTTAGTTATGATGTCAATGTTTCTCCTCTCAAAGCAGCTTCCAATGGGCAAGGTGCCTTTGAATTTAGTCTTCAATATAAAATTATGGGAAATACTAAAAAATCAGTCTATTGTCCCGATTTCTAACCCCTAAAAGATTCACCCCGTGTTTTCATCAAAATCTAAAACAGACGGAAATGTAAATGTTTCCGCTATTCCTTCCCCAAATGCATTCAATACCCTAGCTGTAGGTACTGTCATTGAAGGTAATGTTAGATCTGCCAGTGATATTCGGGTAGATGGTTCTATATTTGGAAATTTAACCTGCGATTCTAAAATTATTATTGGCCCAAGTGGTATTATTGAAGGGGATGTCTCTTGCGCAAGTGCCCATATAGAAGGTAAATATAAAGGTAAATTAACGGTTGGCGATATCTTAAATATCAGGGAAAATGCCGTCGTTACCGGGGATATTATTACCCAAAAATTAATCGTTCAGGCAGGTGCTTCCTTTAATGGTACCTGTGTAATGAAAAATAAATAAATTCGGGCACCTAAATGAAAAAAAATTCAAGTAGTCATATTCTTAAATATGCTGGAATGGCTTTTCAAATGGGTGCAGTGATGTTAGCTGCTGTTTTTTTGGGAAAATTCTTAGATAGTTATTTTATCCTTTCTTTTCCACTTTTTACGCTGGTTTTCGTGTTGTTGGGAACCTTCGCAGCTCTTTATCTTTCTCTTAAAGATTTTATTTCTCCAGGTAAAGGTAAATAATACCCCATGACGCGTAATTATCGCGATTCTTTTTCTTCATTTTTGGTTCAATTTGTTGTCATTCAACTTATTGTTTGCGCAATTATCTTGTCGTTTAAATCTAATTTTATACCTGTTTCATGGGTAGGGTGGTTGGCTAATCTTTATTTTTCTCTCTTTACAGCCATTATTTATTTTACCGCTTTGAAAAATCTTTCCATCTCTAACGGAAGTGCTTTTATTAGAATCGTTATGGGTGGAAGTGGTCTTAAAATGGCCGGCGCCATTTTAGTTTTATCCCTCGCTCATATCTTTTATCAGCCTCTCCTGAAGGCCGAGGTTATCTTATTCTTAATCATTTACGTGCTTTTTACTATATTTGAAACCTATACGTTAATGAAATTGAGTAATCATTAGAAGTCAAATTATGAATATGAAATTGCCTTACCTTGTGGATATAAATGGTGGTCAGTATTCTTTACAACTTTTTGACGAAGATGGGCTTTCTGTCCTCGATCTCGATGAAAATCAAAAATATATTCTACAAGATTTTAAATCTAAATTAATTTCCGTAAAAGAGGAAAATAATAGCCTGAAATATTATGAAATTCAAATTGATGGTCGAACCTTTAAAGTCCAGATTTTAGATGTAGTTGATCAACAAATTTTGAAGATGAATCTTAAGTCTAAAAAATTTAACCTGTTTAATGAACTAAAGGCTCCTATGCCTGGATTGGTTAGGCAAGTCTATGTTAAGGAGGGAGATTTAATTACAAAAGGTGATTCTTTGATTATTTTGGAGGCTATGAAAATGGAGAATGTTTTGAAGTCTCCCTTAGATGGCATTGTTTCTGAATTATTTGTAAAACCGGGAGAATCAGTTGAAAAAAACCAAATTCTCCTCAGTTTTAAATAATTTGCCCTTTCTATTTTGCTTTATTTTTTTCAAATGCATCCATACCACATCTTAAAAAATCAGCATAATTTGATGCTTCTGGCGTATATCCTACAGGTTTGTTTAATAGCTCGCCGTCTGCTGTAATAAGTGCGTAATAAGGTTGACTGTTCGTTTCGAAATAACTGGTTTGCAAATAAGACCATTTATTTCCAATTGTTCTCAGTTTCCTTGTGTTTCCGCCCGCTTGCGTTACGGTTTTTTGTTCGCTTTCAGGTAATACCGTTTTATCATCTACATATAATGAAATAAGTACATATTTTTCATTTAATAGGGAATATACTTCAGGGTCAGGCCAGACATGCTCCTCCATCTTTCTGCAATTAACACAAGCATATCCCGTGAAATCAATCATAACGGGCTTATTAACTTTTTTTGCATAGGCAAGTCCGGCATCTAAATCTTTGAAACAATTTAAATTATGAGGACAGTTACAATCATAAATTAAACTATAACACGTCGGAGGTGCCATACCACTTAATGCAGTCAATGATTTATAAGTTCCCGCACGTTCGTCAAAACGGAATCCAGAAACCAGATAAGCAACAAATAAAACACTCGCGAATCCTAATATTTTATGCGTTAAACTTCTTTTATCTTTCTTCGATTCATGGCCTATCCTGATAATGCCAAATAGATAAAGGGCTAAGCCACTGAATATAATGATCCACAAAATAAGGAAAACTTCAATTTTAACTAATCCCCAATGTTTAACTAAGTCTGCATTAGACAGGAATTTAAGGGCAAGTGCCAGTTCCAAAAATCCTAATACCACTTTCACACTGTTCATCCAGCCACCCGATTTTGGTAATCTGTTGAGTAACCCAGGGAATGCTGCAAATAATCCAAAAGGTAAGGCAAGTGCCAGTCCAAATCCTCCCATGCCTATCGTTAATTGCATGGCCCCTGATGAAGAGGATAAGGTTCCCGCAAGTAGGGATCCTAATATAGGTCCAGTACAGGAAAAAGATACTAAGGCAAGGGTCAATGCCATGAAAAATATACCCACTATCCCTCCAACGCCTTCAGCTGAACTAGCCTTATTGGTCCATGATTCTGGAAGCGCTAATTCAAAATAACCAAAAAATGAGATGGCAAAAACAATGAAAATGACAAAAAAGAATACGTTTAATGCCACATTCGTAGAAATATCATTTAATATATCTGGCTGTATACTGTCCATCAAATGAAATGGAATACTCAGCAGAATATATACCAGAAAAATAAAAAAACCATACAAAAAAGCATTGGCTATACCCTTTTTTCTGTCTCCTGAACCTTTAGTGAAGTAACTCACAGTTAGCGGTATCATTGGAAATACACAAGGGGTTAATAAGGCTAAAAGACCGCCTAAAAATCCAAGGATAAAAATATTTAAGTAAGAATCTGTTCCAGAAGATATGGTGGTCTCATCACTGGTACATTCATTTATAGGTTTTCCAGGTTTGTTTAGATTGAAATCACCTCTTTTTTTCTCTGGATTGGGTTCATTTTCTGGTAATTCTTTTACTACAGGTAATTCGATAGATACAGACTCATCCTCACCCGTTGTAGGCGTATTTTGTACTTCTTCCAAAGTAGCATTATTCGATGCCGTTAACTGAAAAGAGAAGTTAGCTTCTCCCGGTGGCAAACACCGCTCCTTATCACATGCCAGGTATTCTACAAAACCCGTTATTGGCTTGCTAACATCAGAAACTTTTATTTTTTGCTTTAATATTATTTTACCAGATAACTTGATCACATTCATTCCGAAAATATCATCATAACCCTTGTAAATATTTCCTTCTTCACTTGCTTTTCCTATTAATGTGTAATGGGTACCTTTATCCCAAATGATACCTGTTCTAATAGGTCCATCATCACTTTCTAAGTATTGCGAATAAATGTTCCAGCCTTCATCAATCTGGGCTGTAAATTGAAGCTCATATTCGTTTTTAGTAATGTTCTTCCAACTAAATGTCCAGCTTACAGGGTCGAAAATTTGCCCATGAAGGTTGATCATGAAGCCAAAAAAAGTAATGAAAAACAGGAATATTCTTATTGGACGCATTAAGTTATTTTTAATAAGATGAAATAGAACTCTTACAGCATACACCAAGCTGAGGAAACTAAATAGAGGGCTTAATTAATTTATTTAAACCATTAAATTGGAAAAATGGTTTTGTTTTCTAAATTAATTAGTTGTCAGTTGTTTAGAACTGGTTAATAAGGATTCAAAAAGTTTGAGTCCATCCTTGTTTCCGATCATTTCATGTGCAGCTCGTTCAGGATGTGGCATCATCCCAAATACATTTCTATTGAGATTGCATATTCCAGCTATATGCTCAAGAGAACCATTAGGATTCGAATTTTCATCAGGTATTCCTGATGAATTGCAGTATCTAAATAAAATCTGGTCGTTTTGTTTCAAACTCTCTATGGTAGCTTCATCGGCAAAATATCGACCATCGGCATGCGCAATTGGAATTTTCAATCCAACATTTGGAGTTAATTGTGCCGTAATCAAACTTTGATTACTCGAGGGTACAATGTGAACATTTTTACAAATAAACTGCTGATTTTCATTTCTTAGCAGGGTGCCAGGTAATAAACCAGCCTCACATAATATTTGAAATCCATTACAAATACCCCATACAATTCCCCCTTGTTCTGCGAAGGTTATAATTGATTTCATGATGGGTGAAAATCGTGCAATGGCACCTGATCTGAGATAATCTCCGTAAGAAAATCCTCCAGGTAAAATAATGCAATCCCCCTGCTCAAGGCCTTTTAAATCTTCATCTTTATGCCATAACTTGATAGTTTCCATCCCTAAGTAATTGGAAAATACTTCAAATACATCTTCGTCACAGTTTGAACCAGGAAATACGACAACGCCAAATTTCATATAAATTGATAATTAATGTTTACAAAAATAATCCTAAATAATGACTTACCAATAAGCCGAGAATTAAAATAAAGTGAAAAATTTCTGCCAACTTAGGCTTCATCGTGATGAAACCCAGAGAGGTTAAGAGACTCAAAGGCAATGAAAGAAGTAGATATACTTCCTGGCCTTGTTGAGGTAAAAAGAATAAAACCAACGTTATTATACCTAAACTCCAATAAATTAAATTAATACGCTTTCGGGATTGTATAATCCGTCGATATCCAATTTTATCATAGGATAAGATTAAAAAGAAGGATAAAACAATAAATATACCATACATTAAAATCGTAACGTAGGATAAGTTTTGAATGCTAAACTGCGGATATCCAAATAAATTGGTGAATTGGTATTTATAAAATAAATCAAATTTATCTTGCCAAAAATAATAAAGCCCTGCCCATAAAGAAGGGATGATGAATCCCAAAAGTACGCTCATTCTCTCTTTAAAACTATAGGATCTTAGGATACTTAAGCCAATGAATATAATGAGTAATATATAAAAAGTTGGAGGAAAAAATAAAAAGGAAATGCCTGCTATTAGCCCGGAATTAAAAAGACTATCCGCAATTTTAGGTTGATTATAGGTACCAAATAAAATAAATAAAATGATAATAAAAAAGGTATTTACAAAATGGATGGAAGATAAAAATAGAAAATAAGGGGAGAAGCAACTAAATAAAATAAGGAATATCCCAGGAAATACTGTGGTATAGTCAGCTAATCTATAAGAGTTTAAGAGATTAATGGCTAACCCATATTGAATGGCAAGAAGTAATAGAACGATTAGTCTGGCTGCAATACTCGAATGACCTATATAAAAGTTAATTTCTTGCATGAAAATGCCACTCTGAGAAGGTTCCCATTCAGGTACATTGAAATAAATACTTGAATGCCATATAAATACAAATGAAAATCCAAGGATACTTGCGAAAATCTGGTTGGTTCTGAAAAGTTGCAGCACTGCAATTGGTTTAAATTATTCTAAGTTTGCGAAATATAAGAAATTTGTAGGTCATTGCCCAAAAAACCGTTCTGTTTTCCAAATTCAACGGAGCTTTTATTAGGAAATACAAACATGACACAAGAAATATTTTTCAATTCCCTTTTGCGGCATTGGATAATCGACACAATCAGACATGGGTTTAACTTTTCCTTCTTTATTTAGGATTTTTATCTCTTCCTGAGAGTAGGAATACGCATGATTACCCTCCTTTCCGTCAAATACTAAAAAAGATATTTCTTCGTCGGTTCCTTTCCACCAGGTTTTAATTTGCATGATTTCTTTTTCCTTTATTTCTGGAGAAACAGGCTGGTCGTAAAACTTTAATTTAAACAATTTCCGGTTCAATAAGGAGGTGCATAAAAAAGCAAGTAAACGATCCTTTTCATATTGCCATCCTTTTATTGCTGACATGATGTCAATATCATCTAAAGCCGCAAATTTTTCCAGTAAAATGACAGGGTCCTTCGTTAAATCTACTTCTGTTACCTCTTTTTCCATAAAGTATCTCAAGGAATAGGGAATCATTCCTAACTCATTTCGGATAAAAAGCATTCGTGCCCTTTCTATGATTTTTACTAACATATTTTCTGCAGCTAATACCGTCTTATGAAGATATACTTGCCAATACATTAATCGTCTGGCAATTAGAAATTTTTCCAGACTATAAATTCCTTTTTCTTCAACGACAAGTTCCCCATCTACGACAGAAAGCATCTTTATGATCCTGCTATAACCTACCACCCCTTCCGTAACTCCAGTAAAAAAACTATCCCTGCTTAAATAATCTAATCTATCCATATCTAATTGTCCTGAAACTAGTTGGGAAAGAAAATATTTAGGATGTGTCCGCTGGAAAATGGCTATCGCCTCAGTTAATTGTCCTTTAAATTCATGATTTAGCGCTTCCATGAAAGCAAGCGATAATTTTTCATGGGTTACTTTTATTAAGCTGTTTTCTAAAGTATGGGAAAATGGTCCGTGTCCAATGTCGTGTAATAATATGGCTATACAGGCAGCAGTCTGCTCGGATGAAGTGATGATTATGCCTTTCGATTTTAGAATACTTAAGGCTTCTTGCATTAAATGCAAAGCACCTAAAGCATGGTGAAAACGGGTGTGATGTGCTCCTGGATAAACATAATGCCCTAAACTTATTTGCTTTATTCTGGATAATCTTTGAAAATAAGGATGATTGACAAGATCGAGAAGCTTGCCTTCTGGAATTTGTATGAATCCATAAACCGGATCATTAATGATTTTTGATTTTACCATGAGCTGGGGAATTTTTTTTAAAAGCAATATTTAATGATCCAGAGCCGTTTTAATCCGTATTTTAACGGGAAATTAACGATTTTTGTTTCATTTTTAATATTTACTTATTTTCAGAAATTATGGATAAAATTAGAATTCTTTGGGCAGATGATGAAATTGATTTATTGAAACCTCAAATTATGTTTCTGGAATCAAAAGGTTATGAGGTGGTTACCGTAACAAATGGACATGATGCCGTAGATGAATGCGCCACTGGAAATGAGTTTGATGTTGTCTTTCTGGATGAAAGTATGCCGGGAATTAATGGCTTGGAGACCTTGTCGAGAATTAAACAGATTAATCCAAATTTGCCTATTGTGATGATAACTAAAAATGAGGCAGAAACGGTGATGGAAGAGGCTTTAGGTTCCCAAATAACAGATTATCTGATAAAACCCGTAAATCCTAATCAAATATGGTTAACGCTTAAAAAAATATTAGATAATAAAAGATTAGTCAGGGAAAAAACTTCCTCTGATTATCAGCAAGAATTTAGACAAATATTCATGCAGTTGCAAAGCGGTATGGATTATATTGAGTGGGTTGAAATTTATCAAAAAATAATTTCCTGGGAATTAAAAATAGATCATTCTAATTCTAACGAAATGGCTGACATTCTTTCTCAACAGAAAAAAGAGGCCAATGCTGCGTTTTGTAAATATATCGCTGGCATCTATCCACATTGGATGAAAAACCCAACAGAGGGTCCTGTGAAATCTTTTAATCTTTTAAGAGAAAAGGTTTTTGCTCATGTTCAACCAGATTGTCCAACCATTTTGCTTGTTTTAGATAATCTTAGATTCGATCAATGGAAGGTCATTGAACCAATTCTTTTGGAACGTTTTAAACTACAAAATGAAGATTATTTTTTCAGTATACTTCCAACGGCAACTCAATACAGTAGAAATGCAATTTTTGCAGGTATGATGCCCGCTGATATTGAAAAGCAATTTCCCCAGTATTGGGTTGGTGATTTTGAGGAAGGTGGAAAAAATAACTTCGAAGCTGAGTTATTAACTGCCCAAATTAAAAAGGTTTTTAGACGGGAAATAAAACACGAGTATTTTAAAATCACCCAGGTTCAGGCTGCCAGACAACTACAGGATAATATTTTTAATTGCTTAAATAATGATTTAACCGTTATTGTTTATAATTTTATTGATATGCTCTCTCATGCCCGTACCGAAATGGAAGTGCTTAAGGAACTAGCCGGTGATGAAAAAGCGTACCGTTCTCTGACAAAATCCTGGTTTGCCAATTCACCGCTTTGGGCTGCTTTGGAAAGGGTCTCGGAAAAAGATGTTAAGTTGATTATTACGACCGATCATGGAACAATAAGGGTAAATTCACCCGTAAAAGTGATTGGCGATCGGGAAACAACAAGTAATCTGAGATATAAAGTAGGGAAGAATCTTCAATATGATAAAAAAAATGTGCTGGAGTTGAAAGAACCCGCTCAAGCTGGTTTACCAAGACCTAATGTAAGCTCTACCTATATTTTTGCAAAGGAAGATGGTTTTTTCCTTTACCCTAATAATTATAATCATTATTTGAATTACTATAAAAATACTTTTCAACATGGAGGCATTTCTTTGGAGGAAATGATCTGCCCAATCATGTTTTTAAGGTCTAAGGGTTAATGTTTTAACCATTCAGGAAACCTTTGGTGCAATTCACCAATTAGCTTTTTCCTGCCTAAAAAAAGTATTTTTTGACCAAAAATACCCTTGGCCTGTAAGTGGAAAATACCAAGCGAAATACCAAACCATCGCCGCCATTCTAAATGTGAAATTGCGGCGATGGGGTATCTTACCGTTTTGAAATAATTTGTGATATATATAAAATCGGAAGTTAATTCCACCCTTTTTAAACGGATAAAAGTGAAATATATAACAAGTAATCCACTGATATAAAAGAATAACATTCCATAGCGAAATGTTTGAATAGGCAAAAAACTAAAATACATCTCATCAGCTAAAAAAACAGCTAAGGTGAATGCTCCAAAAAAAACACTCCAAAAAACAGGTAGGAATATGCGGAGAAATAAGGTGGCATTTGAGGATAGTCGTTCCATTAATGATTTAATTATTGGTTCGTTTCTTGTCGATCAGCCTCCTCTTCTTCTAATTCCTTCTTTTCTTTTCTAGCTGTCACTCTTGCGGCTACTAAAATACTTATTTCATATAGTCCATAAAGAGGAATGGCAATCAAACACTGACTTACAGCATCTGGTGGCGTAATAACGGCAGCAACGATGAGTACGACCACAATGGCATGCCTGCGGAAATCACGCATGGATTGTGGACCCAATATGCCAAGTTGTGCTAAAAAGAAGGCTACTACAGGTAACTCAAAGACCAAACCTGTAGGTAGTGTGAACATGATGATGTAATTCAAATAAGAATCAAGCGTCGGCGTGTTTTCTACCCCTGGAATGGTAAATCCAGTTAAAAAATTGACAGCAAAGGGTGCAATGATAAAATATCCGAAACTAACACCTAACAAAAATAAAAAGGAACAAATAAAAACAACACCTCTGGCAGCATTTTTCTCATGCTTATATAATCCAGGACTTATAAAACGCCAAAATTCCCAAAATACATAAGGAAAAGCAATGATGAATCCAGCAATAAAAGATACAGATATACTGGTCGTGAAGGCTTCGGCAAATCCAATGGCCTGCTTTTTTATGTAAGGCGGGGAGAAACAAATGCTATCCCCGAAACCAATCATGTGACCAAAGTCGCAAAACCATTTATAGGAAATAAAGGAGGGCTTCGTGGGACCAAATAAAACGACGTCGAAAAACCAGGCGTTATTTATGAATAATACAATTCCAATAGTTAAAATTACAACTAATGATCTAATAATGTGCCATCTTAATTCTTCAAGATGGTCGAAAAAAGACATGTCTTTTTCTTCTTGCTTCTTTTTCACCACTTTTTATTTGTTTCTCAAACACAAAGCTATTAAAAATTACCCTAAAGTTTTAGAATAATTGTATGCTTTACATTAAAATTCAAATAACTTCGTTTATGATTACATAAAAGTCAATTTGTGGAACAAT